>Ga0129307_1000028_pt1 | contig 240671 bp, 269 predicted proteins | sample P1105metagenome_FD_94437 | JGI IMG/M metagenome (GOLD analysis project Ga0129307, IMG submission 94437) | Capybara group fecal microbial communities from Wisconsin, USA - P1105 metagenome | ecosystem: Host-associated > Mammals > Digestive system > Large intestine > Fecal | place: USA...
AAAACTATATTTGTTTAAGAGTTTTGCTTAGTTAAGGTATACCTAATATAATTTTTATGAAAGAGGTGCTTAAATGAGTGCATTTGATAGACTTCAAACTTATAGTTCAAGGCAAGGGGTAGTTACAGACTCTGTCTTTGATATTAAAACACCAGAAGGTGCTTTTTATCATCAAGTTCATGCAAATGGTTACAATCTTTATGAATATAAATATCGCAAGGATGATGAATTACTTTCAGAAGATAAGTATAATTGGCTTAGTGATGATGAAAAGGCTTCTTATACAAAAGAATTGTGCTATACTGAGCTTTATGAGTTTCTTAAAGCTGATGGAGATTTGCTTGTTAATGCTATAGCTGGCTCAGGAAAAACTACAGCTATAACTTTTAAGATTATACATGATGTTGTAACTGGTGAGGCTACTCGACTTCAGAGCATACCTAATGGTACTCAGGTTAGAGTTATTGATAAAATTTGGGTTTGTACATTCTTAAGGTCAGGTGCTTTTGACCTTGAACAATCTGTATTATCTTGGCAGACTCGTTTGGGTTATACTCAGTCTGCTAATCAAATCAGTTTTTCTACTCTTGATGCTGAGTTTAAGAGATGCTTAAATGCGATGGGTGTTGCAACAAATATAGGTGACCCATTTACATTATCAAGACTGTTTAAGAAGGCAGTTGACTCTTGTAACATCACAAGAAAGGGTTATGCTCTTACAAAGGAAGATTACAATATTATAAACAGTATTGTTACTTATTATCGAGGTAGGCTTGATAATAAGAAATATCAGCATCCGAGTATGAGTGATTATGAAATTACACCATCGATACTTGACTTAATTGTCAATCAGTACGCTACTTTGCGTAAGACTGAAGGTATTATGGATTTTGAAGAAATGCAGGAACTCTTGTACCGTTATTTATATGTGACGCCGAATAAAAATGTACAAGACTTTGTTGCTGAAAGGTATAATTATATTTATATTGATGAGTTTCAGGATACTTCTCAAATGCAGTATGCAATATTAAAGTTTTACGCAAGGGGTAGGCTTTGGATGAACAGAAGTGGAGAAGAGTCTGAAGAACCTCAGTTTACTGGTATTGAAAAGAAAGGTAAGATTATTGCTGTAGGTGACCCCTCGCAGTGTATTTACTCTTTCAAAGGTAGTGATAATCATATTATCGAAACTGATTTTGACTCAGATTTCAGACCAAGTTTATGTACTTTGAGTGTAAACTGGAGGTGTCCATCAAACATCTTAAACCCTATTGTGCCGAGTATTCATTTAAATCGTGGTAGTGCTAGTCAAAAAATCTTACCTTGTAGAGATGGTGGTGAGTTCTTTGCTTATGCTTTTCCATCTTATAAGGCAATGCTTGAACAGCTTAAGGTTGATATTAAAGCTGATATGGATGAGGGAAACTCTGTTGCAGTGCTTTGCAGAACAAACTTTGACGGTATGATACCAGCTTTTATATTGGAGTCAGGTAAGGAATTTAACTTCAGTATCTCAGGCGAGAATATGACTTTAAATAGTCCTTTACCTAAGTCAATAATTGGGGTAGCTTCATTATTTACTGAAAGGAGTACACCTGCTGTTAAGAAGAGTTTGTCTTTCTTTGTTAAGAGAGGTGCTGAATGGGAACTTAAACAGCTCATGGATACCTTAAAAGCTAATAGTATGAGTATATGGCAGATTCCCGAAGCAGACCTACGATATTCTTGTAGGGATATTGCTGATTTTGTTGCTGAAGTTAAACCAATTCTTATGCCAGATGGTATTACTCGTTCTAAAGAGTATGAAATGAGTGCTTTAGCTCAGGTTTATTGGCTTCTTAGGACAAGAGTTTTTGTTCAAGATTCAGCTTATGCAGAAGCAGCGAGAGCATATATTGATACTATGTTGTATCTTATATCAAATAATCATTTTGATTCAGTTTACGATTTCCTCGAAGAAGTTGATTTTCTTAACGATAAACTTATGGGCAGAATACAGCGTAAGAAAGCACCTATTCAGATTGCAACTGTGCATGAATTTAAGGGTAAAGAAGCTGATTCAGTTTATGTTTGGAATGATTCTGATGGGGTATTTCCAAGTGCTAAGGTTGATATATCTAATGAAGATGAGGTTGAGGAAGAGCGTAGAGTACATTATATTGCTTGTACTCGTGCCAAGAAGAAAGAACACATCTATACCTTGCAAGGTAGGGTAGGTATGTTTGCACAAGAAATGAATATTGAGTTTGAAAACCCTATAAAAATATCAACAACTCTAAATAAGTAAGAGTTGTTTGAAAATATAAAGGAGAAAGAAAATGAAAGTTGGTGATATTTTCACAAATAAGCAAGGTGAGGAGGTAGAAGTAAAGTTTATATTACATATAAACGAAATCGTATAAAGCGAAAGACTAATCCAGAGTTAGAGCGTAATTTGAGGAATGAATTTGCCGATATTATAAGAGATGATTTAAATGCTCATTTATTATCGTATTGCTATTCAGATAAGCCAGATTACTTTTATTATTTTGTTGGAGTTCCAAATCTTAAAACAATACAAATCAGTTTTACAAATAAGGACTCAAGGGATAAAGAATTTGAGGATAAAATAAAACGATATATTCGCAGAGAATATAATTTTGGTGTTGAGTTTGTTAAACGAAAGGAATTATAATGCTATTAAGTTTAGGTAGAGGTATAACTGGAAATGTTATTATTCGAGATGCACAAACTGAAGAATGTTTCTCTTTATCTTCAGGTGAGTTAAAAGACTTACTTTTAAGGGGTACTTATGTGAAAGGTATATACTTAAAAGATGATAGCTCTAATGTGGATGTTAGATATTATACTGATTCCAGACTCCGAAAGATGATAGAAAGATGTAATAGTACTGATGAAAAATATAGGGCTTATTGGGATGTTACTATTGATAAAGGCTTTCAAGATAGTGAGACATTTTTTAAATGGTTTGAAAGTCAGCCTTGTAGAGCAAAACAGCAGAAAGATTTATGGATTGATGAAGCAGGTTGTACTTTAACTCAGGTAGATAAAGATTTATTTTCTCCAGAAGCTAAAGAGTATTCTGAGAAGAATTGTATTTTATTAACAGCTTCTTTAAATACTATTGTAAGTGCTGTTGCAGGAAAAAGAGAGCGATTACAGTTACCAAGAGGTATTTCTAAACATAATAAAGATACATCAATTCGTGCCGAGTTTAAACGAAGAAAGAAAAAGAAATGGACTTATAGTAGGTCTGTTGCTACAAATCCTCGATTTGTGAATTTAGGTATGAAGTATGCTAAATATTATAATTTAGACTGGACTGATACTTATGCAAACTTAGTTGGTTTTCATTGGACTAAATGGAAGGAAAATTATATTATTTATATGCATGAGGTTGTTAATGAAAATCTAAAGTTAGGTTATATAACTGAAGAATATGCTAACAGACTTATTGAGATTATGGAAAATTTAGATATTGTGGATTAGGTTATGAAAGAGATACTATTAAGAAAAGCTATAGCTTGGCAATTACTGAATATTGTTAATGCTTTGATTTTGTTTGTGACAGTTGAAAACTCTCAAGATATTAGTCATTTAGGTTTAATACTGTGTATAGAGATATTTTTACTTTGGTTTGTGTTACTTAAATCTATATTCAGTACTTTTTCATTTATAACTTATGGAGAAATTCAACTTATTTTACGAGGTAAATTATAATATATGTATAGTTATTACTAAGGAAGAAAGTGGGAATAATGAATAAATTTGCTTATATAGTTTCAAGATTTCTAAAAGCTTTTGTTGCTATTTTTGGCTTCAGCTTTGTATTTTTTGATGTTCAGAATTTAGTAGTAGCTATGATATTTACTGTTGTTATGGAAATAGGCTTAACTTTAGCCTTTTGGGGTATCGGTGAAGATGAGGATGATGACGAATGAAAATCGATTATGAGGCAATTTCAAAGGCTTCTTATGGTGAGTTGCTTAGAGAGTTGCTTGTTACAAAAGATAGAAGATTTGAGGATAATATAACTGAGGAAGATTTGAATGAGTTATATGAATATGAGTATGCTATCTCAAGAGAGTTAGAGCATAGAAGTTATTATTTTTAAGAAGGAGTGATTATGTGAGTAAGAGAAGACACAAGAATAAGACATCAAATAATGGTGTTAAAACAGAAAGTGCCGAATTAAAACAGGTTGAGTCTGGTGCAGGAGAGTCTATAGATATTCCTGCAGAGGAAGTCAGTGAAGAAAAGGTTGAAGATGTTGCAGGAGAAGCTCAAGATACACCTACTGAAGAAAATGCTTCAAAACAGGATGAATCAACAGCAGGCAAATCTGAAGATTCTTCTACTGAGAAAAATAACTCAAAACAGGATGAGTCAGGGTATGTTACAGATAAGAGTTCTGAAAGTACTGATGAAGATGATGATATTGAACTTGAAGATGCAACTGATAATGCGAAAAAGGAAAGTTCAAATGAAGGGGTAGTATCAGAGTCTACTGAAGAACAGGCTGAGGTAACTTGGGTTGATGACAATGGTAATATCACAACTGATACTGAAGTCACTGAATCTGTTGCTGAAGAAAGTCTTGCTGAGATTGAAAAGAGTGTTAAAGAAAGTGTAGAAGAAGATGCCGAAGATGATGACTATGTACCAAAGCATATTAGTTTCTTTGGTTGGGTTCTTAGATTTTTAGTCATTTTCTTGGCTTTTTTGATTGTATTTGTTGGCGTAAAGTTCTGTCAGTTTATGGGTAACCTTTCTGATGATGGTGCTTTAAGGTCTGTTCAGTTGAATGATTTAAGTTTTGACTTAAATAGTCAATATGGGGTAGCTTATAAGGATTCTGTAGTAGGTGTTACTCATAATGGTACGGTTATTACAAGTATTACAGAGAGTTCTTATAATGGTGTAAATTTTGATAAGGCTCTAAAGGATAAGTATGGAGACTTCAAAAAGACTAATGTTGGAAATTATACATATTATATCTTAGAAAGCTCGGATAATGTAAGTATCGTCTACTTATTCAAGAATAACGATTATTTGGCTTTTAATATTTCTACTGATATAAAGGATACTTCTAAGTACTATAAATCCTTTACTTATAAGGGGATTAAAATAGACTTGGAGGAAGAATATGCTTGGTAATATGAAGGAACTTTATCTTCAAGAACTTCGGTCAAACGGTTTAGGTATAGGTTTGACCGAAGAAAGCCCAGCTTCTGAAATTGAAGATGCTTATTTTTCAATGAAGAAGTATACTGATGAAGATAAAATTTACGCTATAATAAGCGTATATAAAAATGAAGAAGATGAAGTTATGACTGACTATAATTTCGCTTTAACATCTGAGAAGGCTGAATTTATAAAGGAGAAGGAAGAATCTCGTTTAGAAGGCTTAGTGGATTATGATGAGGTTTCAGAAATCCTTAATATCACGATAACTAAAATGAATTATGGAACTTTTAAGTCACTTGCGAGTTGTCGACAGTATGAGGATTTATTTGGTGTTATATTAGAAGCACCAAAATAGGAGCAGAGAATGAAATTTCATCTTAGTGGTATATTGATTATTACAGTGATTTTATTATGTATTTTTATACCTTACTATAAGCGTTGTGAGAGTCAAGAACGATGGGAAAAGACAAATATTATTGTAGATGAGAAGGAAAAAGTTGGAAAAACATGGAATATAAAATATAGGTACCATTTTAATGGGGTACTATATGAAGATATGTCCAGAGATATAAATATTCGTAAGGATTTGAAATATGTTTTTGTCAATCCAGAAAATCCAAGTGATTCAGTTGTAGTTTCTAAGAGGAAAGATAAGAATTGGGCTATAATTTCAGGCATGACTTTATGGATATGTTTAACTTATCCATTTCAGGCAGGTTTTAAATATAGAGTTATTGAGTATAAGCGAAAGAAGGTTAATCTTAATGAAGAAGTTGAAAGAAAGGTTTAGAGGCACACATATCAATATAGCAATATTTATTGTAGGTTTGCTTATTTTACTTGGAGGTTTCATTTTTGAAAAGTATTCAATAAAAATTGTTGGGGTAGCTTTCCTTATTGTTGCTTTTATGGTTGGTGATGTACTTCATGATATGAATAAAGAAGATTTAACTAAAGAAGAAACAGAATCAGTTGATGAAGCGGAAGAGGAGAGTGTGAATTCTGATGAAGCTGAGTAGGAGAAATATTATGGCAATTTTAATTATAATGTGCGGAAGTATTATAGCAGGTGCAGTAGTTGGGATATTTTGCTTATCTGCTGTTTCAAGTAGAGAGAAAGATATTGAAGATGAGGCTCAGTTGGAGTATTTAAAGAATTTGGATAAGAGAAAGTATGAAAATAAGTAATATTTTATTGTTTTTTATAACAGTTACAATGCTATGGGGTGTGTATTATCTCGTAGATATTCAAATCAAACTTAAAGCCTATAAGCTATTTAAGACTAATGAAGAATCTTTTTTAGATTATTGTTATAGAGAGTATAACGACTGGGCTTGGCATTTGAGAAAGAAATTGAATTGGAGATTATTTTATAATAGTCGACTTTTCGTAATTTTTCAAAGGTTAAAGGGTATAATCTTAGTCTTAATCTCTTTAATCTTGTTAGCAGTTTATTTATACTTGTATTTTACTGAGTATAGGGTATATTTATATGAGAAAATTTGATTCTATTTTAGATGGTGTTGTTATATTTTTATTGTGTCTTGTCTTGGTATTAACCTATCTAAAGATGCAAGTTGTAGCAGTTATTGTTACAATTATAGCCATAGACCTTGATTGTTTTGGGGTATGGTTAAGAAGGCAAAGAAAGCAAGTTGAGGCATTTATAAAAATAAAGCAGAAAGCTGAAGAGGATGAGATGCTTTTGATTGACCCTAAAGCTCTTGAAGAGAGTTTATCAAGGTCACAAAGGTTTGTATATAAAAACTTCTATAAAATAAGAAGTAATCATTAAAGAGGGCGATATATGCAGTTTGAAAATATGTTTTATTTAGACCATTGTAGAGATATTATTAAAGAGCAGATTTTAGATTTGCTTGATGATTGTGATGATGATTTTTATCCACCATTACGAAAAAGAGTTTTTCTTAGTGAGAAATGCGTGACATCATCAGAGATAAATAATAGTATCTTAAGATATTATCATTGGATTATGGATTCCAGTGGTATTATTGTTGAGGAAGGAAATAAGGTTATAGGCTTTGTAGCTTATACTGTTAGTCCAGATTGTTTGTATGTCAAGAATATATTAGTTGCGAAGAACCATAGAAATAGGGGTATCGCTTCAAAGTTATATTCTATGATACTTGAAGTTAATCGTACAGTTTGTATAAGAACTTGGTCAATAAATCAAACTAATATTAAACTATTAGAAGATAATGGTTTTACTATTAAAGAGATTATTAAAGATGACCGAGGTGATGGTATTGACACCATATTTTATGTAAGGGAGAAGTAAGTTGAAAAAGATTAAGTTAGGCTTTGGTATTACAACTTTAGTATTTGTTATACTTATTCTGTTATTAAATTTAAATCCAAGGTTTGTATATATTGCGAGATATACCAGACCTTATTGTGTGAAAGACAACTTTGTATTTGAAACAGATGTTTGTGAACATTGTAATAAAAGTATTCAGGAATCAGGTATGATAAAGGATTTAGGTATACCTAAGTCAAGGTATGATACACCAGATACTAAGTACTTTAGAAATTTATTTAGTTCGCTTGATGATTATAAGAAAACAGAAAATATTATAATTGTAGAATGTTTTGCTGTTGTAATGTGTTTGATAAGTTATGTAGTTTTTATAATATTACTTATAAAGGAGAAAAAAGGCAATGACAAGAAGAAAAGTAGCTCTGCTTCTTAGGTTTATAGGCATCGATTTACTTGGGGTAGCATTGGGTATGGTTATTGGAGGTATGATGTGAGTATTTCATCTGAACTTAAAGTAAATGAGATTGCTAGTTTGTCCTGCAAGGAGTTTAGAAATACGAACAAGGTATTATGTATGATAGAATACAAGAATGATACCAAGCAAAGTATATGGCTACTAAAGGAAGAGTATCAGGAGTTAGAGGCGAAGGTAAATGGAAAATAAAGGCTGTGAAATCGATCCTAGTTTAAAGCCTTTAGTTATAGTTCTATATTGGTTTAGTAAATTGTTGTTTTATTTTACAATATGGACTATCCTTTTCGGAGGAAGATATTTTGGAATATAAGGAGTAGTTTTATGTCTTTTAAGTTAAGAAATAAAGTTATCACTTTGGATAATTATAAAGAAGTGTTTCACGAATGTACTCCAGATATACTTGATGAAATAAGGAGTGCTATTCTTGATGATACACCTATAGCAAAGTTTATAGAGCCTTGTGGTGTTGATAACTATAAACTTGGTCAGATTCGTATGGCTTTACGAGAGCTTGTGCCTATTGAGTATATCAGTGTAAAATTGACTGGTAAGACTATTCATAATATAAGGCTTGGTATCGCTAAAGGTTATGATATGTCAAGTTTGTTAAAGTATATTGGTAAGAATAACCTTTTAGTAGATGATACTGTATTAGAAGAGCTTTCTGAATTCTTATATTTAGGTGTAGACATCGAGAAAGTAGACTTTACTGTTGTAAAAAGTGATTTAGTTCATGTTATATGTCAGGGCTTACTGAAGGGATATCCAATGTGGCTTTGTATCGGTGGTAATATACCTTTGACAGAGAAGTATCTAAGATTACTTATGAGGGGTATGCAACTTGAAGTTGATATTTATCCTTTTATAAATACAGAATGGTCTGAGAGTCAATTAGTTACTATATTTTCTCATGCTAAGTCTGTAAATATTAATGCATTTGTAAGTTATATAAGCAATAAGTTTGATGTTGATTGTATAGATACTCTTGTTAAACTATATCAGAAGAATATACCTATTAGTTCTCTTTGTTATGTTGATGATACTGGAGAACCGATTTATAATAGTTACCAAATGTATGAATTAGGCTTAGCTTTGGAAGATGGTACTATAACTAATGAAATGTATAATGCTAAACTTTCAGATATGGAAATTGCTGATTTACATCGTAGAGAATTGGAAAAGAAAAATAAGAAGTTGAGTGTTACTTTGTAGCAGTTGAATTTAATTTACTACTTGATTACAACGGAATAGATTAGTCTATTCCGTTATTTTTTGATTAGTAGACAAATTTATATATTAGAGAGGAGGCTTAATAACTAAGATATGTGTCTATAATATAAAAATTTAATAAATAAGAGGAGAGAAGACTTATGAAGATAAAAAGAATTTTTAGTTTATTCTTAAGTTTACTTTTATGTTTGACATTGTTTTCTGCCCCCAGTAAAACTGTGAAGGCAGCTAGTAATTATACCTATAAGATGGGTAATTTTATTGATGAAGATTATATTAGTTCTGAAACAGGTAGTTTTAAGAGCTTTGCATCTTGGACTTTATTATCTGCATATCAGGATGGTAGAGGCGATTTAACATTGGATATCAATGTCAGCAATAAGCAAGAACATAATACTATTCGATTCAAGAATAGAAATTGGAATTCTTTATTAACTGAAGCAGAAAGAAGTAGAATTAAGCATATTGAAATTTATACATCTAATTGTTCAGATTGTATAGATGAGATATTTGATGATGGTATAAACTCTATAGATGTTGATAACCTTGAGTCATTATCTATACATTACAATGAAGACAAAGGTGGGGTAGATGTAAGAAACAATCACGCTTGGGGTATTAACTGTGATGCTTTTAGAGATAAGCTTATCGAAATAAAAGTTATTGTAAATTGCGAAACAGGTGCAGAAATAAAATTAGGATATCCTATGTCTGCTATTTCAGAAGCTTATAGTAGAAATATAGGTGATTACGCTTGGGTAGATAGTGTTTCACATCATGTTTCAAGTGATGGTAGAAGTTTTAGTTATACAAAAGGCAGCAAAACACTTAATGTGAGCTATAGACCTTATAAGGAGAGACAAGTAACTTATATAATAGATAATACTCACGAAGATACAGTTGAACACAATGCTCGTGATTACTATTATGATTCTCAGGGTAATGGTACTGAGTCTGAACTTGATAAAACTTTTACTAATGCAGCATATAAAGTTTGGGATAAGTATTACCCTCAAGATAATTTAAATGTTAAGACAGTTGTAGACCCGACAACAGGTAAGAATTATACTAATGTAAGTAGCTTCTTTGATGTGGATTTAGATTGTAATTTATTAACAATAACATTGGAAAAAGCTACTTCAACACGACCTTTTTATCTTATAGCTTTTGAGAATTCTAGTACCAGTTTAACACATACTAAGTTAAGTAGTTCTTCACAATGGTATAGCTGGGACAGATTGAACAACATAGGGGTAAGTGTAAGAGAAGATAAGTCAACTTTAAGACAAGGTGCTATTTGGACTACTTATTCAAAAAGGTCTTTAGCAGATGGTGATAATCCTATAAATTTAGCTAAGGGAATTAGTGTAAATGCAGGCTATGAGCTTAAGAGTATCACTCAGTATGATTTAGTTAACAATAAATGGGCAGATATTCCTTTAGTAGATAATCAGTTACCTGCAGGAACAGCAGGAACTCAATATATTAATCTTAATATCACACCAGTAGAATATGCTATAAATTATAGACTTGATGGTGGTAAAAACAATTCAGAAAACCCGTCCTATTGGACAGTTGAAAATTATGGTAGTAAGACATTAAAATTTAAGGAACCAACAAGAACAGGTTATACATTTAATGGTTGGTATGATTCAAGTAATAATAAAGTTACTGAGTTTACATATAGTAATCAGCCATTAGAACCTTTTACTTTAACTGCTGATTGGTCTGAGTGTGGGCATGAAAATAAAGGCACAGGTATAAGAACTAAGGAGCCTACTTGTAAGGAAGAAGGTATAATATCATATACTTGTCAGGATTGTGGTGCAGTTATTACAGAGAAGATAGATAAGTTAACAACTCACACTTATGATGCTGGAAAAATTACTACAGAACCTACTTGTAAGAGTAAAGGTGTTAAAACTTATACTTGTACAGTATGTGGAGAAACTAAGACTGAAGATGTAGACATTGATAAAACAAAGCACATGTGGGATGAAGGGGTAGTTAATAATGGTGTTAAAACTTATACTTGTACAGTATGTGGAGATACGAAGACTGAAACTGTATCTGATAAACCAGAGGTTATAATTCCAGAAGTCCCAGATGATTTACAAGAGTCTGATGAAAATATTAAGAATATTGATAAAGAGGGATTAGATTCAGTAGTAAATGCAACTGATGCTATATTATCTGATAAGACATACACTTCAACTGAATTGGAAACTCTCATAAATAGATTAAGTACTTTTATAACTAAAGAGCCTAATCTTGAGACAACAAAGACTTTATCTGAATGTAAAAAGGTTTTGGAAAATTCAGAAGATAGTCAAGTTATACTCAAGACTTTAACAACTGTAGAAACATTGTTAAAGAATTTACAAACTAAGTATGCGGAGATTGAGAATAGTTCTTCTGATACTCCAGTAACTCCAACTCAGCCAGATAAACCAAGTACGCCAGACAATCCAAGTACACCAGAGACTCCAGTAACTCCAAGTAAGCCAAGTAATCCAACTGTAGTAGATAAGCCGAGTACACCTACAAAACAGGTTGAAACTCCAAAGGTTCAGGATAAAGTGGTAAAGACAATAAGTTCTGAAGATGCTTCTGTTATACTAAGTCCTAATACTACTGAGTTTAAGTTCACTGGTAATGATAAAACAAAGTATAAAGCTACTATTGAGGATGGTAAAGCTACAGTTTATTCTTTAGTTAAGAACTTATGGGTGAAAGTACCAACTAAGGAAACAGCAAGTTCAAATAAAGTAGCTGTTATTACAAAGGATAAAGCTACTGGAGAAATAAAAGTATCTGTGAAACTTGCAAATCCTAAAAAGGTTACTATAAAAAGTGTTAAAGCTATAGGAAGAAAGAAAGTAGCTATTAAAATTAAGAAACAGAAGTTTATAAAGGGGTACGAAGTTAGTGCTTCAACTTCTAAGAAGTTTAAGAAAAAGGTAACTAAGGTACGCACAACTAATAAGTTAAATTATACATTCATGGGTTTAAATCAGAATAAAACTTATTATATTCGAGTTAGGTCTTTTAAACTTGTAAATGGTAAACGAATTTATGGTAAATACTCTAAGGTTAAGAAAGTAAAGGTTAAATAAGTTTTAATCTTATGATGAGATGAGGTAATTCTTCATGAGTTACCTCATTTTTTATTGAAATTGTTGAAAAATGTCTAAATTAGGGGTTGACTTTAGGAATATTGTATGGTATAATATATGCGTAAAGTTAAATAAGGTTTAAGACTTGTTTAACTATATAAGTATATATTATAAAATATCGGAGGTATAGAGCGATGACAGAGCAGAAAGTTTTTGTATGTGGCGATGAGGAATTTGCAAGAGAGTTTAAGAGAGAAAGGGCTAAAGGTCATAAGACTTTTGAGATTAGTCCTGATGTGAGTGTTTTTGATGCAATTCAGCTCAAGACAAATGGAGATAGTCTTGTTATGTGTAAGGCTGATGAAGAAGCAGGAGATAATCCAGAGTATTCAATACTTTGTAAGGAATTCGGTATGGTTTGTCCATCTGCAAATAAGCGTTTTGATAATGATATTTCAGTTATTCTCCTTGATGGAGGTTGGATGCTTGTAACTCTTAAGAAGGGTGCAATAGTCATCAATATGAATGGTAGACTTATGATGCCAAGCAGAAATGTTGAAAGTTTACCTAAAGTTGTTGAGGAGGATATTTTCTGGGCTAATATTGAAAATATTTTAGGTGTTTCTAAGTATTGGCATGGCTCAGTTAGTGTATTTCCATTCGATTATGAGATTGCTCTTACAGTTAGTGGTTCTATGATTGGAGGTCTTAGTACTTTCCATATCAAGCCACACTTAGATGAGCATATAGATTTGTCTTTGGGGTACATAGCTCAGTGGGAACAGAAGCAGGCACTTAAAGCACAGGCTAAGGAAGCTAAGAATGTTGCTAAGTTGTTTACACCGTCAGCAAGTACAGCTATTGAATTTGATGACGATGATGATTATGAAGATGATGAAGATGATGACTGGGATGAGGATGACGATTTCTAATTTATAATATATACTTCCTTATGAGAAAGTCTTGGATTTAACCGTTCAAGGCTTTCTTTTTTTGTTTACAAAACCTTACCAGACTTTTGCAGACTTTTTTATATAAGTGAAGCTGATTTTAATTTGTCATTGAGAATATAAGGAGGTATTTGCCTTGAAGTTTTACAAGATAGGCGAGTTTTCTGACTTAGTTGGTGTTTCTCAAAATACACTAAGAAGTTGGGAGGACAAAGGTTACCTAAAGCCACATCATAGGTCACCCACAGGATATCGATTTTATTCTGAGGAACAGGCAGATGAAGTGCTTAATGGTAATATCAAGTCAAAAGACTCGAATAAGGTAACTATTGATGATTCAGCTTAAGTTAGTTTGGTTTAGGTGGTAGTGTTTATGTTTGGAAAAGAACGCTTTTTGGAAATATTTAATAAGTATAGGGAAAGACCTATACTACTGTATGGAGATCCAGATGTTGATGGTCTAATATCATTATTATTAATGTGCAGATGGGCAGAGAGTCAAGGTTTGAAATACAGTTATTATGTTAATCAAAAGAGGCAACATGGCTTTTTTATTGATGCACAAAAATTAAAAGGCTATTTAGTTATTGCAGCAGACTTCGAGATTACACGAGAAGAGATGCAGGTGTTAGTTGATAATGATGTTGCAGTTCTTAGTACAGACCACCACGACTGCGAGAAAGAGTTCATAGATTGTAAAGGGGTAGCTGAGGGAATTGTCATTAATAATCAGTATCCTTTCGAACCAGATGAAGACAGATATCTGTCAGGTGCTGGTGTATTTTATGAGCTTATGTGTGACTTGTATCCAGATTTTCAATCTGTAGAAAATAAAGCGTTAGTTGGTGTCACACTTCTCTCTGATGTACGGCAGATAGAGAATAAGAAGGCTAGAGATTACTTAAAAACAACTTATTCAGTAGATTCTTCTAAAGGCTTTATAAACTATTTAGTTGAAAGCGTTTTAGAAACAGATTATACTTTTGGGCTACCTAAGTTAGATAGAAACTTCATAGATTTTAATTTAAGTCCTTACATCAATGCATTGTTAAGGTTAGATAAGGTTGATGATGCTACAAGTTTTATTCTTGGTAAAGGTGCTTCTACTTCTTACTCAAGTCCTAAGACAGTGCAGAAGGAAATATTAGAAAATATGAAGGCTAAAGCAAGCTATCTTAATTTAGGTCATTTGATTATAGTTGCTGTTAATTCTCTTGATTTCGCAGGTCAAGGTTTTGACCCATCTGTTTTTATAGGTCTACTTTGTAGTAATGTTAAAGATTCAAATGGAAATAAGTCTACCATAGGTTTTACTTATGAGAATGGGCAAGTTCAAAGGGCTTCATTCAGGGGTAGATGTGATGATATCCATTATAAGTTTAGTTTTAAGCAAATAGGTATTCGTGCTGAAGGTCATGCTAATGCCTTTGGTATACTAGATTTTAAGCCTACTTCAGATTTATGGGTGCAATTAGATGATTTGATTGCAGATTTAGAAATAACTCATAAACAAACTGCTACGGTTGTTGAGTCAAGAAATCTTGCTATTACATTAACTCAAAAGGGAATGGAATATGCAACTGAAAATTGCTATGTAAGGGATATGTACCGATATTATATTAAATATGTTGGTACAAATGCAAAAATTGTTAAAACCACTTACAAGAAAGAAGAATTTTCAGCTAAAGATTATGCATCTGGACTCAAGGCTGATGAAGAATATCGTGGTGTAAAATATAAGTATTTCAGAGACGAAAATGGTAATCCAATACCAAAGTATATTGAGTACTTGGTGGATGGCAGAAAAGTAAAGTCTTTTGGGGTACTGATTGAGGATGGCTTAATCTTACCTATGTTAGAAAAAGGTTATATACAATTATATGTCAGAAGCTCATTAAATTAAAGGAGGAAGATATAATGGCTATTAATGTTAAAGCAAATAACACTTCGAGAGCAAAAAGTAGAATTTATGGTATTTTGCTCGCTTTAGCTACTATTGTAGTTATAGCAGTTATAATGTTTATTGCTTCAGCAGAGAACAAGAAAGTTGTTACTGTAGTTAGAATTAAGGAAGATGTATCTATTTCAGCTAACTCTCTTATCACTGAGGATATGGTTGAAGCTTATGATATGTATTATAAGGAGTTTAAGAATTATGGTACATTGAAATTTGCTGATGGTACAGAAAGAAGTCAGATTGTTAGATGGTCAGAGAAGGATTTGGTTGTAGGTAAGAGATATGCAGCTTATTACCTCAGAAACAATACTTTATTGTTTTGGGATTCAACACTTACAGACCAGACAAGAAAGAACTCTTATCTGTATAGTATGAGTGGAGAACTTTTAAATATTCAGATGAATACAGTTGATGACTTTGGTGATATGGTTGTCCCAGGTGATTCAATTAATGTTAGAGCAACATATATTGATACCGTATATGATTTACCATCTGAAGAAGCATATAAGTTAAGTATTGAGGCAACTGGTAATGGTACTTCACCTGTTGAAGTTACAAAGGTTGAGCCTTTATTCTCTGAAGTTCAGATTCTTGATATGTTAAATGGAGATGGACAGAGTATATTCGATATATTCTATCAGTATATTTCAATGACAAAGGCACAGCAGTCAGCAGCTCTACAAGATAGTAATTTCTTAAAGAGTGTACAGCCAGAAAGTATCCTTGTTGAAGTTACAGCTGAGGAAGTTGAGAGGTATATGTTCTTACAGCAGAAAGGTGCTAAATATCAGATAACGCTTCTTCCTCGTACAAGTAGTTCATCTATAACAGATAGCTTAAGTGAAATTCAGGAAGCACTTGCAGGTATAGCAGGTCTTAAAGATAGTAACAGTAAAGGTGACTAATTTAGGAGGTTGAATTATGGGATTCTTTGATAGTTTTGTCAATAAAGACAAATTGTCTGAAATGACAGTATCAAACCCAAGAGAGGTGTTTAATAACATCTTAAGACAGACTTCTGGAAGTAGTATCGTTAGAGACATTAAGTACAATATCTTCTATCAGATAATTGCTTTCAAAGGGGTAGTTGATGGTGTTGGTACATCTACTCTTGTAGCTAATACAGCTATTGCATTAGCTAATTTAGGACTTACTGTTTGTGTTGTAGATACAAGTATTCTTCAGCCAGTTCAGGATGTTCTGTTAAAGTCAAATTATACTAATGGTAGTGTTGATAAAAAGGATAGACTTGATTGGTTTGATATGCCTTATACAGGGCTTTCACCACTTCATGTTTCAACACTTAATAGAGATATTTCTATCTTATCATTTTATGGAAAGAATAGAGGAGTTACTGATATCCTTTCCACAAATGATAGTGAAAATCTTGTAGAGATAGCTTTTACAGAGTTACATAATAAGTTTGATATTATTCTTGTAGATTGCTGTCATGAACTTTCAAGTATTAACACAGCAGCACTTCAGAAGAGTCAGAGTGTTATTCAGGTGTGGAATGATTCACCATCAGTAGTTGGTTGTCTTGATAACTTTATTACAAACTGTGTAACATTATCCTGCCCTCTTGATAAGATGAGATATGTTGTGTACAGCAAGATTAACCCAGATGTTATGGGTAGTCTTGATTCGCTTCTTGAACAGTATAGATTAAAGAAGCTTGCAGAAACAGTTTTATCGAGAGATGTTTCAAGAGTTATAAATATGGGTAAACCAGTATGGCAGTATCCTACAAAGGATGAAGATATTATTACATACACAAATGCAGTTATTGACATTGCTTGTCATATTTGTAATATTGAGAATGTTCGTCAGGGAGCAAGGGGTACTATTTCTTCTAATGATATAATGGAAGGAAAGGTTGAGGGTACTTTATCTAAGAAGATGAGGGATTCTCAAACTGAAGTTGAGGTTGCAACAACATTAGAGCAGGCTGATGCTCAGATGAAGAAACCTCGTAGACCTCAAGGTAATCCACAGGGTAAACCACAACAGGGTGGACAGAATAGACAGCCGAGAAATCCACAAGGAGGTGCTAATTAATGCTTAGTTTAACAGAAGTATTTAAGGCACAGTCTAAGTATGGTATTGCTACTGTATATGCAGAGAATGAAACAGTATCGTATGAAATGTACCTTATTGGATGTAGAAGAATGTTAACAGATAAGACACCTATTGATTATTATTCTTGGGATATCAAGCGTCAGAATGATTTTAATGATGACCTTATCGTTAACTATGTTAGAAATAATATTAAAGTTGTTGAAGGTTTCGTTGATGAGAATGGAGATATCGAGCAGGATAGACTTATCAATAAGTTAAGAATTGATATTGTTGATTTCGGTATTCTTCGTGAAGCTCTTGAAGATGATGAAATCCAAGAGATTCAGATTAACGACTGTAAAACAATTTGGGTTGTAAAAGGTGGTAAGTCTGAATTATTCGTAGATAAAGCAGGAAAGCCATATCAGTTCGTTTCTGATGCTGAACTTCATGCTACTATTGATAGACTTATTTATAATCCAAATGGTAGTACACCTCGTATGACAAAGACAAATCCTTTGCTTAATACAAGAACAGCAGGTAAAGGTTATCGTCTTTCAGCAGTAGATGGTACTGCTATTACACCAGATAGTACAGTTGGATTTGATTTCCCTTGTACTTCAATTACAATTCGTAAGTATGCACCAAGTATGCTTACATTTGATGACTTTGAAAACTTTGGTACTTTAACTCCAGAGATGTCAAAGTTACTGCGTATGTTGGGTAGAGCTAATATAAGACTTGCTTGTGTCGGACCTACTTCTTCAGGTAAGACTACACTTCTTAATGCAGTTGCTTGGGAAGTTGACCCAGAGTTAAGACTTTTGTTCATTCAGAACCCTACTGAGATTATGATTTATAATCGTAATCCAGATAGTGGTGCTAATACAAGAAATGCACTTCATTGGGAGGCACAGGATTTACCTCCAGAAGCAGCTAAAGACCCAACAACACCTACTATGGCAAATATGATAGCACATACACTTCGTAATACACCAGATGTTATTATCCCAGGTGAGGTTCGTACACCAGAAGAGTTCTACCAGATGAACAGAGCACTTAAAACTGGTCACCGAGTTCTTACAACTTGGCATGCTGTAGATGGTGCAGATGCTATAGACAGAGCATCTACAGAGTTAGCAACATTAGGGGGTAGCCCAGCAGAGTATGCTCGTTCATTAGCTAACTCATTCGATATTATAGTTTCTCAGCAGAAGCTTGGAGATGGTTCTCGTAAAGTAATGGCTATAGAGGAACTGACAGGTGAGCTTGAAAATGGTCGAGCTAAAACTAGAAAGTTGTTCGAGTATGTACTTACAGGTGAAGCTGATAAAGACCCAGATACAGGTAAAGTTACAAAGATTTATGGTTATTTCCAGCAGTCTAATGCCTTAAGTGAAAGCCTTATCAAGGCATTCTACACAGTAGGTATAACAAAGGATGAAATAGCCGAGTTCATTAAAGAACCTAAAGTAACTCCAGGTCGAAGTAACTTGGCTTCGCAAATTAATAAGGTTCAGCACAAGGCACAAACTACAGTTGCTAATGATACTGTTGAGACAAAGCCTACTGATAATAGTAGCGATTCAACAGATGTTAATAGCTTAGGTGAGGAATTATCATTCTTATAGAAAGGGGTAGTAAGATGAAGAAAAAGCTTGCAGTTTTATTATCATTTTTATTCATGGTAGTAATAATGCCAATAACTGCTTATGCTGATACAAACCCTATGGCAACTAATAATGGTCGATTTGTTGTATCTAAAGACTTGATTAGACTTTGTATTGTTGCATTAGTCTTAGTTGTAGGTTACTTCTTTAGTTACCAGATACAATCTAAATTGGCTCAAGTACTTAAATGGATAGGTACAAAGGCAGGTACATACTCTACTAATAGAGAGTATTACCTGCAAAGATATACCTATCAGCATGATAAGAGCCTTGTAACCAAGTTATATAGGTGGATAAATGACCAGATTGTAGCTTTAGGTTTAAAGAGAAATGGTGTTACAGTAGTTGGTTATTTCATGTTTTGGGCTTTTGTAGCAGTTGTTTTAGGTACAGCTATAGGTTTAATCTTAAGAATGGGTGCAGTTTTAACTGTTGTATTTTGGCTCTTATGTTTGATAATTGAACTTATTATGACAAGAGTTATGGTTTCTGAAAAGATGGAACGAAGAGAAGCTGATGTTATGAATGCCATTGACTTGATTGTTCCAGAAGTAGGAAATGGTATCAAAAATGCAATAGTTATGTATAAAGATAACTTTGCACCAAGTCTTAGAGAGGATTTTCAAGCATTTGTTACTAACATACAAGACAGAGGTTATACTTTTGAGGATGCTATGTATATCTTAACAGATAACCTTGGTATGGTATTTAAGGACTTCGCACAGAAAGCTATTTATTATGAGGCTGTAGGTGAGAAGGAAATGCAGGAGATATTTACAGATATTACTGAAACTAATCGTTTGAGAAGACAGTTAAGAGATGAGAACAATAATGCATTCGTATCATTAAAGGCTTCATTTATTGTTTCAGCCTTAATGACTTTGGGGTACTTTGTATTCCTTATGTTTACAGATTCATTCTCAAGACAGTTCTTCTTAACAAATACCGTTGGTAAGGTGTTACTTGTTATAATAATTATGGTAGTTTTCTTAGTTCTTGCTTATATTACTACTATAAAATCAAGGGCAATATAAGGAGGTATTAGAATGAGTTCAGGCATAGTTATTATTGTAGTACTTCTTACAATATTTATAACCTATCAGATTTTATTACATTTCGGTGTATTTGAGATTTCTACACAGCAGAAAAAAGTTGTTACAGAGATTGAAGATACTCGTAAGTTAAATAAGAAGCGTACAAGAGTATTAGCTTTCTTTAAGCTGTGTTCGGGTTTAACTAATGTATTTAAAGGTATATTATTAACTGCTGATGCTTATGAGAAGCATAAGTATTATATTGAGCGATTAGATATTCGTTCTGAAATCTTAAATAGGCAGTTAACTCCAGAGGAATTAAGGGGTAGACATGCATTACCTTTGTTTATCAGTTTATTCTTTATTCCAGTTTCTATATTTGTACATTATTGTATATTTATTCCAGCACTTGCGTTTATCTATTTCATAGGTTATCAAACAACTTATAAGTTGAGAATACAGGATGAAGATGAAATAATTGATAACTACTTTATAGATTTGTATCTGTTACTTTACTCTAAACTTCGTCAGGGTTCTAGAGCAAGACTTCAAGGTACAGTTGAGCAGTATATTGATACTCTTGAGGGACAGGCAGATACAGACATAAAGGAAGTTATGTTAAAGTTCGCTAAATATATGCTTAATCTTTTGTCTTTGTACGAAGACCATGTAGCTATACCTATGTTGAGAGATATTTATCGTTCTGCAACAATTATAAATTTCTGTAATGTTGCGGCACAGGCTCTTCAAGGTATAGATAACTTTGACAACTTACTTACATTTAAGATGCAGTTAGTTGAAAGAAAGACCAATTTGATGAGAAAGCGTCAGCAAGAGATTCTTCGTAGCGGTGAGAGAAGTATATATGCTATTTGGATTATCTTGTTTATCTTTATAGCAGTTGGTTGGTATTCAAAGTTACCTACTGGTATGTTTTAATTTTAAAGGAAGGAGGTTCTTAATCTAATGAATAAGTTGGTCAAGGATGTCTTTCTAATGTTATTAGGTGTTGTAGTTGCTCTCGTTTTATATGTATTACTGTTTGGTACACAGAACTTTGAAGGTAATACTGTAGATGGTGTTACAGTTTACAATAGATGGGATGGTGCTTTATGGTTTGCAGCGAGAGCAGTTGAACGACCTATTGCTAGATATTACTATGAATATTGTTACCTACCTCAAATTCGTAGTACAGATTATGTTGATGCAGAATTAGGATGCAATTTAATAGCGGATATTCAACTTACTCCTACAAATCTAGCTTCAGGTTCTCCAGACCATATGTCTTATACTCAAGCAACAGGAGATAGATGGGGTACTGGATGGAGATAGTAAGATTATTTTCGGGACACTGAGACGAAAATATTTTTCATGAATGTTTCTAGGGCATTCATTAAAATAATTGTAGAAAGGAGAGAGACTATGAATAAGACCGTAAAGAAAGTCTTTGTTTTAATCGGTATCCTTGTAGGTATTTTCGTTGCATGGCAGCTGATATTCAATGACGGTGGTATCCTTAAGACAGGTTACAATGCTCTTGCAAACGGTATCAATAGTCAGTGGGAGAAAGTCGCAGGTTCTGGCGAGACAATTCTTGCTCTTTGGGACGACAATACTGCTTCTGACAATGGTCAAGGTTTCGATATCGAGACAGAGCAGTAATTATAGTCTAACTTGAATGTTGTAAAGGTAGGTACAAAGCGTTTCGTACCTACCTTTATTTTTTCAGAAAGAGGTGATTATTAAATGAATAAATTTGTATTCACTGTGTTCAAGGCTATAGCGATGGCTATGATATTCGTTTTTGTTTTCGATATGGTGTTTTATCTTTATAGAGCTTTAAGTATTAACCAGAGAATGTTAAACCTTATGACATCTATGCAACAGGTTGTAATGGATAATAACTACTTACCTCAAGGTGATTATAATTTATACAGAACTCTTTTTCAGGAGTTAGCAAGTAATTATAATGACCCAGATGGTGATGGAGTAGCTGACCCATTTGATAAGTTTGTAAATGGTTTTAACATTAACTATAATCATGATGCTCATGATTGTTTAGATAGTTTGGTTGTAGAAAGATATCAGACATCTGGTGCAGGCGGAGGAAGTGTTGTAAACTCTGATGTACTTAGAAAAAGAATGGATATTCCAGCGAATTATGGTGATGTAATGGTTGTGCAAGTAGATGTTGAAATCAGACAGCCAGTTTGGGGATTTGATACCTCAGCTCCAAATGTAGTCGCAGGTGGCGAAAGAGGTTCAACAGCTTGGCAGAATGATAGAACATCTGCAAATATAAGAAATGCAGTTCAGACATTTACTTATACTTATTATGTTCCTTGTTTGAAGTATCAATCAATTACAGAGTAAGGGGGTATTCTTATGAGAGTAAAGTCCTTATTTATTGTGATTGTATTAAATATTTTCTTGATGCTGTTTATTTCAGTTATGTATGAGTACATAGACTTATCGGAAAGATTTGAGAGTATTCAGAATACTGTATCATCTTCTTTTGATTCAGCATTAAGAACTTCAACAGCTTCGGAGGAGTTATTCAGTGCTGAAGCTCAGGAGCAATATGTAAGTTCATACGGTTATAAGTTAGCAAATGCAGGCTTTTATGATGATAGATTGTTGACACATTCTTCATTATTACTTTTCGAAGATGGGGTAGCCTACAAAGCTAATACTTATGGTTTAGCTCAATATTATGCTGATACTGGTGATTTACCAGATACAGCAGGTGATTTTCAGTCATCAGCTTATGCCAGTCAGGATTTAAAGGATGTATATAGATATATGTTCGGTGAGATTGGTCAAGGTTATATGGAAGTTGCTGATTCCAGTGGTTCTTCTGCTGGAGTTATGGGTTGGGCTAACCGAAATCGAAATACAATGAAGGTGCTTTCGAGTGCAGAATATGCACCTATCTTCGCAGATAGAAGAGATATTACAAATAATGATTTTAGGCAGTATTATGATAATATAGGTTATAATATAAGAACCAAAACTACTGTTAAGGAGAGAGTAGAATCTCCTCATGCAGTTTATGATAGTGATGGAAACTACTTATATTTTAGCCCAGGTAGTTATGAAGTTGTTGAGAAAGATATACCTACTTTAGCTCAGATGGGTTTAAAGTTCGGTACAGACCCAGTAACTGGTAAAGATTGGAATACTGCTGATGGAAGTACAATGTGGACAAATGATAACCTTTGTATGTCATACCATATTGGTAAACAAAGTACTACTTATCTGAGTCCTAATTCAACTTATTATTTAACTCCTTTCTCACTTGGAGTTACTTATGTACCTGTAGATGTATTAAAGTCAACTTTTGCAGCTACTCTTGATACACGAGTTAAGCTTGAGAAAATATCGAGTGCTAATATTGCAGGTGAAAATTTTGCATCTTTAGTTGATGATGCTGAAGGTTGCATAAGTACAAATGTATATACAGGTGGTGGTGCTACTTCTGAAGAGCATACACTTCTTGGTGGAGAACATATTGTTAATGATGGTAATGTTGAATATGATTTAAGTTCTATACAGGTTAAAGTTGATTATTTTAATGTTGACTTTTGGAATACTGGTAATAGAAACATTGTAACAAAGATTGAAGGTTCAGTATCGGGGTACGACCATGTAACTTCTTCTGTAGATAATTTGCTTGCTTATACAGTTGGTCAGGTTAAAGCTACAGATACTGGTAGATTATATTATCAGGGGCTTGGTTTAAACCCAGATGATTATACAAACGGTCAGAGACTTGTAGCAAGAGTATCATGTAGAATTAAAGTACATATACCTTATCATTCTTCTATAATTCAGTGGCTTTGTTATAAAGATGGTAGTACAAATCATTATGATGTAAAGATGTATAATCCATCAACTGGTGGGTTAGATGTTACAGATGATGGTGTATGGTATGAATATACGACATATTATTCTAATACAAGGTAATATGAAAGGAGTTAGTTATGTTTGCTATACTTAGTGAAATTAACTGTTTAGATGTCATTAACGACTTAGGGGTATACCCAGATGAGTTTTATACCGACTTTGATACTTTCAAAAATCGAGCAGTCAATTTTAACAACGCAACTGTGGTTGTGATTCTTGCAGGCTCTTGTGCTTTTAATAAGCGTCTTACCATTGAGTTATATAAGAATATGGAAAAGAGAGCAGAAAATCCAAAAGATAGTGGTATTGTAAATGTATTTATGATATCCGATTCAAGACTTACGATGCTTAAGAAGTATTACAAGTTTACTGGTGATATGAAAAAGATGACTATAGTCGAGAATGATAAAGAGAAGAAAGAGCAGATAGACTTTTGGAATAAGTTTGATACTCAGCCACATAAGGCAGAGATATATTTGTCAAAGTACGATAAAGGGATAGATGAAGATGCAAAAGAAGCTTATGAACATCGCTTTAATACTGAGGATGAATATGTTAAGTTGATTACAGTTCCAAATGTAAAGGAAATGTTATCTGCAAGAAAGTAAGTAATTTGAAGCATGATAAGTATATTTATATTTATCATGTTTCTTTTTTGTTTGCATTTTAAACTGATGCTGTCTTAGTTTAAACTGAGTTTGTTTTTAAACTATTGCATATAATTATAAATTATATAACTTTTTAGGTGATATTACTTATATAGTATGTTACAATTATTTTACTATTAAATTAGGAGGTTTTATAATGGTACAAGGTAATGCTATACTCGTAGTTGACTTAGGTAATTCGAGTACAAAAGGAATGGTGCTTTATGGAAAAGACTCACAGACTGGAAAGTATCGTGAGAGACAGTTTGATGTGTCTAATGTTTTTGCACCTATTTCATCGACTTATGAGGTTTCGTCAGATTATAATGATATGACCTCGACAATTTTAAATGTTAATACAGAGTTGAATGGTAGGGCTATCACTGGTCATTTTTGTAATGGAGAGCTTCAGAGAAAAGAAAAGCCTTTAGCTACAATCAAGCCTACTGCAACAGAGAAAAAGTACAATCTTGATAGTTCTGTACTTTCTTTTAGATTAGCTTTTCTTTATGCATATAAGGCGATTATGAATATGACACGCACAAGTGATTACAAGCAGCTCGATATTCATTGGACAGTTGTATGTCTTTTACCTCCAGGTGATATGGATACAGGTAAAGATGCAATGAAGAACCTCATTCTCGATGTTAAGGATATTGATATTGTATATCCAGAGGTTAAGCTACCAGTTAACATCGATAATGTTGTTATTCTTCCAGAGGGTTTCTGTGCTTATGCAGGGGTAGTTTATGACAAAGGTCATATGTTCAGACAGGATTATAAATATCTTACAGATGAAACTGTACTTGTATTTGATATTGGAGCAGGTACTACAGACTGTCTTATCATCTCTAATAATAAGCTCGTACAGCGTTCAAAGTATACTGTAGCTCAGGGTGGAAATAATGTTTACCAGATTGTTAGAATGAAGCTGAGAATGGATAATCTTATTATCAATGAGGATGCCATTCGTGAAGGTGTTATTAAGGGCTTCGTTAAGGATGGTGCTGAGAAGGTTTCTATCGTTAATTATATTAACGAGGCAAAGGATGAAATTGCTCAGAAGATTATTTCTGAATTTCAGGATTTCCTTGAATATACAGACATCAAGGCAAAGTCTGTAGGTTATGTTTTAGTTTGCGGTGGTGGTTCTATGCAGGAGTCAGAGGTTGAAGATATTGAGCCACTTAGTGCTAAGTTAATCAGTTATTTCAAGACACTTTCTCCAAATTCTGCACTTGTTGATATACCTAAGCATACAGTGCTTAAAGAACTTCCAGATGGTGATGTGAAGAAGGTTGAAGAGCAGATTTCACCAAGAGACTTAAATCTTATTGGTGCAAGCATTATGGCTGAGATTGTTTAATATGGAGGATTTTCTATGAGTAGAGTTTTAGTCGGTGGTATTACACCAGAAGGCGAAAATCTTTTAACTCAATATTTGAATGCTTTTGCACCAGACACTGAGATTGTACCTTTGAAGAGTGTTGGACTTGTAACTAAGCTCAACAATCAGGGTATAAGACCAGAAGTACTGCTTATAATTATTGATGAAACTCTTTATCAAAACTGTAAGGATAGATGTGAGAAAGTTCTTAGTATGCCTAAAGTTCATAAATATGTGAATGATGATGGGCTTAAGCAGTTTCTTATATCTAAGTTTGGTAAGTTGGATAGGGTAGAGCCAGCAGGTTCTTTACCACCAGATAAACTTATGGAAAGTAATTTAGTTTCTTCTGTTGTTGAGGAAGAGGATAATCTTTCTGTAGGTAATGTTGAGCAGTCTACTGATGCTTTAACGGCTGATTATGAAGCACAGATTACAGAGTTAAAGGATAAATTAGCTCAGTCTGAAATGCTTGTTAGAAACTTAACACAGCAGTTGCAGGAAAATAATTCGGAAGATGAAATTGCAGCTTTTGTAGCTCGTATAAAAGAGCTTGAGAAAGCTATAGAAACAAAGAATGATGAAATAAATGAATTGAAGAGTTCAGCATCTTCTGATACAGAGTCTGCAAAGAAGGTAGAAGAAGCTACTGCAAAAGTAGATGAGTTAAAGAAAAAGCTCAAAGAGGAGCAAGAGAATTTCTCAGCGTTAAAGTTTGAGAAGACCAAAGTTGAGGAACAGCTTGGGGTAGCTCAGGAAGAAGTTGAAAAGTTAAAGCAGCAGATTGGTGATTATGAAGATCAATTAAAGGCTTTAACTGACCAAGTTGATGAGTTATCTTCTCAGGTTGAGGTTCTGAAATCTCAGGGTGATGATGCTGAGGGTAAGATTGCAGAGTTAAGCGTTCTTCAGGAGCGTATAAATGAGCTTGAGGGTACATCTGATGAGTTAGCTGGTGCTAAGGCTAAAGTTAATGATTTGGAACTTGAGTTAAATAATCTGAAAATTGATTATGATGACTTAAAGAAGAAGTTTGATGAAAATGCTGAACTTCTTAAAAGAAGTGAAGAAGTTGTCAGTGAGAAGATTGCTGAATTGGCTAAGAGAGATGCTAATTTGGCTTCTATGAATGAGGATAATGAGCGTGTAGATAATCTTGTTAGAAAGCAAGGTGATGAAATCAGTAATCTTAAGGCTGATTTAGAGGAAAAATCTAAAGAATTATCTGAACTTAAGGAGAAACTTGCTGAGTCAGAAAAGATTAGGTCTGAAATGGCATCTACTCATGCTGAAGAGTTATCTATACTTCAGGATGAATTAAATGCTACAAGTGATAAAGATGACCAGATAAGCTCATTGGATGCTAAGATTGCAAGTATGAAATCTACTATGGAGCAGTTGAACAGTAATATTTCAGACTTGAAGAATAAACTTACTGATAAGGAAAATGAAATCCTTAAGTTGAAGGGTGACCTTGCAGGTGAGCAGGAGAAAACTGAAGTTCAGACTTCTGCCTACGATAAACTTCTTGAAGAGAAGAAATCTTTTGAAGAGAAGTTTACTACTTCTGAAGAAGAGTTGATTAAGGTTAAAGATGAATTAGCTCAAAAGAGTGCTGAAATCGAAAATCTTAATTCTACTCATGCTACTAAGTTAGCTGAAAAAGATGATGAAATCAATACTTTGAATTCAGAGAAGCAAAAACTTAGTAATAAGGTTGATAGTTTGCAGGAAGACCTTATTGAAGCAAAGGCAAATAATGAGTCAGTAAGTAGACTTGAAAGTGATTTGCTTGAGGAGAAAAAGAAATCTGCAAGATTAGCAGCAGAAGTTGATGTGTATAAAAAGAATGATGATTCAGGTAAGGCTTCAGAGCTTAAGATTGAAAATGCTAAGTTAAAGGCTGAACTTGAGAAACAGAAAGGTGCTGTTGATAGCTCTGAGTTTGAGTCATTAAAGGCTGAACTTGTTGCAGAGCGTGAGAGAAGTGCTTCACTTGAACTTGATTTAGTTTCTAAGGATGAAGAACTTGAGGAAATAAGTAATAGTATCTTTTCACAGATGGCTAACCTTGCACTTCCGAAGGTTGCTTATGATTTTAATATCGAAGTCCCTAATGCTTTTAAGAGCAAATTTGTATGTATTGCCAGTGGTAGTACAGAAAGTAATGCTTCTGTATATCATCAGGTAAGACGGACTTGTATGGTTAATCCAAAGGCACATTACCTTATAGTTGACTTGGTAACCGATTCAAGTATTGATAGGGACTTTAATATAGAAAAGGTATCATCACCTATTAACTGGCTTAATGGTGCTGAACCTTTTAAGAATTTTGTAACTAATACAAAGTTTCCTAATGTAAAAGCAATGTCAACAGCTTTAGCATATTTGAACGATTTATTCTTACTTGGGGTAGATTGGGTAAAGCGTCTTAAGGAACTTGATGGTTATGCCGATGTAGTGTTTATAAATATTGGATGTCTTAATAATACTGTTTCAAAGATATTATTTGGTGCATTTAGTAAGGTAATGACAACTTTTGTTGTTACTAAGGCTACTCCACTTAATTTGAGAACAGTAATATTGAACTTGACAGGGTTTAAGAAGGTTTCAGATAATGTTACTGTAGCTTGTGTCAATTTCGATTCAAATGCATCTCAAGCAATGTATAAGCGAGTTGTGCAGAAGTATAAAGCTCAAATACTTAAAGACTCCGATACATTACCATTGTAGGGGGTGATTTGATGGCATTAAGAGCACAAGTTAGTTTAATATTTCAAGATGAGGATTTATATTATAACTTTGTTGAACAATTAAAACAGACGAAACAGCTTCAAAGTACCATCATTAAGTGTTTATCTGCTTACTATCGTAATCCAGAGGTTACTGCTTTAATAGATGGTTATGGTGAGGAAGAACTAGAGCAGGATTCAGGGGTAGTTGTTAAAGAAAGTCAGGATATTATTGATGAAATTCGTAATACTTTGGCTATGCAGAGTTATCTATCTCAGGAATTAGAGAATACGGTTGAAGGTGGTGTTCAAGATGTTAGTGATATCTTGAATAACGCTACAAACTTAGCTGAAGATAAAGGTCTTGCTACATCAACTAATACAGATTTTGGAGATGGAATACCAAGGTCTATTTCAAAGCTTGAAAAGATTAATTCTGAAGGTCAGCAGAAGATGTCTGCAGCACAAAGTTCTGCCACAATACCTACAGATGGTTCTCAAAATGAGGTAATTGCAAGAATGTTTAATCAGTTAGATTCTATGTCTAATCTTATTGCTAACCTCACAGAACGCATGGATTTAATGGAAAGAGAAAGAGGTATTGTTTCAGATAATGGTTCAGTAGCACAAAATTCTCAAAGTTCGAGTCAGTCAGGTGAAGTTCTCACGAATAATACTGATGCCAATCAAAATTCCAACAGTGCCGAGGTCGCAGATGATATAAGTGATTTTGCGGAGGAATCAATTGATGAAGATATTGTTGCACCACCCGAAGGTGCAAATAATAATGATGACGCAACTGATTTCATGTTGGGATTGCTAGATAGTATGTAGAATGGAGGTAAGTTTTAATGTCAAACTTTGAAGATGAATTTGACTGGGGCGATGATGAAGTAGATGTTTCTGATACCCCTAATAAAGATGAATCTGATTGGAATGATGGGGTAGATGTTTCTGAGACCCCTAAGCAGGAAGCACCTAGACAGAAGCCTAAGAATACAAGTTTACCTAATCCGAATCAAGTAACGGAGCGTAGGACTTCAAATCATAAAAATTATTCAGAAGCTTCGGCATCTGGTGCTAAGATTACACAAGGTACTGATAATGGAAATTATAGAAGAAATCCACGAGCGGTGCAACAGCAAGGTCAGAGACCACCACAGCAGAGACAAAGACAACAGCAAGGTCAGAGACCACCACAGGGACAAAGACCTCAAGGTCAGAGACCGCCACAGCAGGGACAAAGACCACAGCAAGGTCAGAGACCACCACAGCAAGGTCAGCCACCTCAGAATAATCAACAGCCGCCGAAAAAGAAGTCTAAGTTACCTTTAATTATTGCAGCAGTAGTTGGGTTAGCAATAATTGGTGGGGTAGTAGCTAAGACTGTAACAAGTAAGAAGGTGACTGAAACAACTACTGAAGTTGCAGCACCAAGCTATGATAGCTCAGGAGTATATGCATTTGATGCATTAAAGAATGCATTAAATAATTATGACGCCACAACAATAGATTCTATTGTAGGTACTGAGTCAGGTGATTCATATTTGGCAAAAGAGTGGTCTTATGTAAATGGTGTTTCACTTAGACAGGAATTTATACAGAAAGTTTGTGGCTTGGTAACTTTTGAGTATCCAGATGGTTCTTTTATGAATGATGGCGAGGCTGTTAAAGTAACCATACCAGATTATGCTTCTATAGTAACAACTATGGGAGAGGATAAAGAGTATATAAGACAGCTTTTCTTATCTTCGGGGTACTCTGAAGAAGATTATACTTGGAATGATGAGATGATAAATCTTATGCTTCAGTATATTTGTGATAAAGAGTCTATACCTACAACTACTGTAGAAGTTACATTACCTATAACTACAGATGCAAATGGTAAGCCTATTATAGCTGATGATTCGGCTTTGGATGATGTCTTATTTGGTAATGAAGAGTTAAGAAATTGTTGTGCAAAATTCTCACAAGTATGCTTAGAATGGACAGGTGTACGCTATGAGTTCTATTTTGAACAAGAAGAGCGTGATAATCCAGAATATACTGAATGGAAGAAGATTTTTGATGAACGCTTTGAGAGAGATGGTGGTTCAGATAAGAACTTCGTAAAGGGTGTTTCAGATTGGGAGCCTTGGTATCTCAGAGATGAAAATAATCAGTATATTAGAGATGAGAATGGTGAGAAGATTGTAAATTACTATTCTGTTAAGGATGAAAATGGTAAAGACTGGATTCAGCCAGATGCTAAGTTGCTTGTAGATGTTCAGAGGTCTAAAGAGTTGGAAGACCCTTGGGTTGAAGAGACAGCTATTCCTTATAACTGGATTGGTATGCATTATTTAGAGACTGCTTATAATGGTAAATATGAGGTTGTTACAAGAGTAGGTGATGGGTCTAAAGAGCATCCAGCAGGTATAGGTACTACAATAATTACTAAGGTACTTTGTACTGATGGTAAGTATCATGATGTAAAGGTTGCACTTTTAGGATATTGGACAAATAAGAATGCTATTGATTATGCAGAATCTTTTGATACTCGTAATAGAGGTTTTACTACTACATCAGTTATAAAACTTATTTGTTATGAGATGAGTGTGCAGAATCTTGAGAATGACCCAATCGAAATACAAAGTGAAATGGTACTTACAGATGCAAATTCTAATGTAAGTTCGAGAACTGGTACTATGTTTGGATTTACTGAAACTCAGGCTATAGAGCCAGGTGAGACAGTTCTTATAAACGATTGGGCTAGTTCGACAGAGTTAGAGCAAAAATATGTATGTTGGGGTAAATCTTTCGGAAGAGAGTATCCTATGGTTTACTTCAATATTCTTGCAGGAGGCGGTTATATTCCACCTTACTCGTCATACGAATACTTTACAGGTAAATCTGCTATAGATGAGTCAGTAAATATTGATGAAGAAGGAACAAATGGTGGAGAAGGTGAAAGTACACCTACTACAGAAGCTCCATCTGAAGGTTCTACCGAAGGTAGTTTAGATAGTGGAACGGAATCTGCAAGTGAAGAGGGTGCAGTTACAACTGAAATGACGGCTGTTCAAGAAGAACAATCGACAGCTTCACCCGAATAAATTGCTATCAAGTAGGTTAACTACTTTATAGATACCTTGTACTTAGGCTACATTGAGGAATCAGTGTAGCCTTTTTGTTTAGTTTGTTTATGATACTATCTATAATTATTAAGCTATATTATATATATTAGGAGGTAATATCATGGCTTACAATACAAGAAACAATAAAGAAGAGTTATATGGGGTAGTTCAAACAAAAAAGCATGAACAGGTGAAGATTGTGCGTATTTCTGATGAGAATGGTGAAATTCAGGCTGTAGATATTCGTACTTGGTTTAATACTGAAGATGACCCAGAGTATAGGGTTACAAAGAAAGGTGTAAGAGTTAAGTATGAGCAGCTTGCTGAAACATTAAAGTATATACTTGATGCTGTTGGTGCTGATGTTATTTGCGACTTGAGTGCAAATTATGGTATTGAGATTGAAACAGAAAATGAAAGTTAGTTCTTAATTGTTAAAGTTTCTATCTCTTTGTAGAAAAGAGGTGTTTTTATGCGAAGTGGTTATCTTAAGAAAAAGATAGATGATGAGGTTTATATTAATATTTTGGACTTAAATGAGCAGTTTGTATTGTTTAACTTTTCAAATGGCAGAAAAGAACACAGGGCAGAAATATGTGATAGTGGTGAAGGTAGCTATTTCGAGTATAATAACATAAAATATTATATAAAAGATTTTGAAAGAGGAGATGACGATGGATTACAATATTGAGCCAGCCCCAACAAGGTTTAAGGTTTTAGATGTATCAGATACGAAAGTTACTATAATGAGATATGATGTTAGTAAAGAGCGTACTGTAAAGATACAAAAGACAAAAAGTAGTAGTTTCTTTACTGTTAATGGTAAGAGATACTATATTAGCCCTATTAATATTGAACTTGATGAGCCTATACTTGTTTTTATGAATCAATTTGAGGAGAAAGTAGAGGTATTGAGTACATCTAATGATAGGGTAGTCTTTAGGATAAATGGCGGTAAGATTCATAATGTACAATTAAAGGATGATAAATTTTTCCTTTATTTAGGTATAAAGTATAATATAGACAACTTTAAGGAGGTAGGTTAAATGTCTGAATTTAAGCGTAGTGCTTCTGATACAAGACGAGTACAAATTATTGATGTATCAGGTCTTTTTTACAAGTTTGCTTTTGGTGGAGCAACGGCTCTTTCATCAACTATAATGGTAAATGGTGTACCTACTGTAGTTGATACTACACTTCCAGCCTATACTATTAAGACAATTCATAGATGGGCTAAAGGTGGTTTTAATCCTACTGTTGTATGTTTTGACGGAAGGGGTAGTACGAGAAGTAGAAAAGCTTATTTTGCCATGAAGAATGGTACTTCCAATGGCGAACCTATAGGTTATAAGGGTGCGAGAGAAAGTCAGGATTCAAGATTCTATGATGGAATCAATTTAACTATGAATTTGCTAACTCAAGGTGGTGTATGTTGTCTTAAAGCAGATGGTTATGAAGCTGATGATTTAATAAAAGCAGCAGTTGATAGGGCAAAAATACAGTATCCAGACTTACCTATTGATGTTGTAACTGGTGATGTTGACCTTGTTCCTCTTGTAGATGACCAAGTTTCAGTATTCTTAAGTTCAAGAAAGCTTACTTGGGCTGAATCAAAGGATATTGAAAAGAGACATTATGTTCAGTTAACACCTCAGAATTATCAGGATTATATTGAGGGACTTACAAATTTTAAGAACCTTAATGTGCCTTATAATACTGTTTTACTTGCAAAGTTACTTAGAGGTGATAAGTCAGACGATATTAAAGGATATCCTAAGTTTACTCCGACAAAGTTTAATAACTTAATATATAGTTTAACGGAAGATGGTTATGACCTTTCTGATATCTGTAGATATGATAGTCCGACAGCAACAATTTGTTATAGGGGTACTGGGGAACCTATCCCTCAAGACCTTATTGATGTTACTCCAAGAGAGCAGAAGATGATTAAGTTTGGTGAGCCACCTTGTTTAACAAAACTTTGTAGCATTCTTAGTAATTATCTTGAAGAGGACGTTATTAACCATATAAGGTTTATGTATAACGGTATAAATCTTAATGGTGCTTTCACAGGTTTACCAGATGACTTTAACAGACGACCTGCTAATCTTACAGTTGATATAAAAGGTTATATTTCTTCAGTATTACAGGGTGCAGTTTCGGTTGTACAGATTAATCTTCCGATTCTATAAGTATAAGGAGTGAAATAAATGGGTAGAGCTGGTGGTGGTTCTTCAGGTGGAGGAAGTTCAGGTGGAGGACATTCTTTTGGTTCTTCAGGTGGTGGTCATCGTTTAAGTGGTGGTTCTTCAGGTGGAGGTTTTTTCGGTGGAGGCTCATTTGGTGGGGGCAGAAGTCGAAATAGAAGTCGAGGATATGGTGGTTACTATGACTCAGGTTACTATGATAACAATGTAAGTACTGGTTATGGTTATGACTCAACACCAAGACCTCGATATTATAAAGGTAGTGGCAGACGAGACCCTAATTTTGAAACCAATATTTATCATGATGATAGTGGTTATAGTGGTATTGCAAAACTTTATGCTTATGATACGAATAATTATGATGAAGATTCTATTTATATGCAGGAAAAACTTAAAAATGAACTTAATCCAAATAGGGAAGTAATTCATATAGCAAATTTACTATTTTTAGATAGGGTTCATAATAAGACTGCAAATAAAGAGTGGCTTGAAGCAAATTCTTATAACATCAGTAGTAATGAAGTAAAGAATACACTTGCAGAGATGTTAGCAAGCTCTAGTAATAGGCAAGGTCTATTTGATGATGGAGTACCGAGTTTAAATTTTTCAGATATAAAGCAGTCTTTTCAGCAGCAAAGGGGTACTCTTGGAATGGCAATAAGAGTGCTTATGCCATACATTTCTATATTAGTTATTATCTTAGTTGTTTGGATATTTTTATTTGCTAACAATAATAAAGCATTAAAAAGTACAATAGACAGAAAACCTTTAACTGGAGTTCAAGCTTATAATAATGAGTGTGTAATTGATGAAATAGACTATGTTGAAAATGTACCAAGACTTGCTTCAAATCTTAAGTATTTTTATGATGCAACAGGTGTACAGCCTTATATTTATTTTAAAGCTTATGATGCTTCTTTAACTACTGATGAGATGAAATTGCAGTGGGCTAAAGAATATTATGACACTCATATAAATCAGGATAATGGTTTTTTATATATTTATTTTGGTGAGCAAGATGTTGATAATGATGTAGGTTATATGTGCTATATGAATGGTACTCAAACTGCATCAGTTATGGATTCTGAGGCTGTTGAAATCTTTTGGGGTTATATAGATAGATATTGGACTACTGATATGTCAACTGTAGAGGTTATAACTAATGCTTTTAGTAGTACTTCGGATACAATTATGGCATCAACTACAGCTACTAAAGGTGCTATTAAGGCAGTAGCAATATTACTAACAGTAGTAGTAATAGGTGTAGTTATAATTGTTGTTATAAAGTTGAAACATAAGAGAGCAAGAGAAGAAGCAGCTGAGACAGAGCGTATTTTAAATACAGATATAAAAGATTTAGCTTCTCAGGAAGTAGAAGAGCTGGCTAAGAAATATGAGGAGCCTATAAGTAATAAAGAGGTTACAAGTGTTAATGAGTCCACAAATATTGATGATTTGGCAGATGAGTTTGTTAATCCTTTTGATGATAATACATTTTAGTTAGTGAGGTGCTTATATTTGCAAAAAAGATTTATTTTTGTAACACTACTTGCAACGGTGATATTTTGCAGTGGTTGTAGTGATGATTCCTATGATAAACTTTATAGTTATATTCCAGAAGAGTCAACTATGAAGGTAAGAGAGATTTCTGAAGATGATTGGCTGATGAAAATTTGTGATTTCTATCAAGGGGTAGAAGATGTACAAAAGAAAGTATTACCCAATCTTGATGTTGCAAGTTTATCTATTGAAGATGATATAGGTACTGTTGCTTATACTTTAAAGGAAACCTTTAAGAAACCTACAACTACAGAGGATATGATTGCTAAAATAAGAGCAAGAAAAAAGGAAAAAACTACAGAAGTGAAATCGACTTCTGAAGTTAGTACAGAACTTAAAAAGGTTGCTATGAAAGAGAAAAAGACTTCTGAGATTGAACAATTGATAAGTACAACAGAGAAGAAAGAGAAAACTACGGAGATGAAGACTACAGAGTTAAAGACTGAAGAAAAAACTACAGAAGAAGCTAAATTTTTGAATGTAACTCAAGCTAATAAAAGTTCTTATTATATTTTTATTAATGATTCAAAAATTGGTATAAATATTTCAATACCGAGTGATTACTTTGTATTTTCTGAGGATTTCAGTTTTGAAATAAGTAATGATGAGACTTATTTGAACTTTACAGACTCAGGGATATCTTCTTTGAGAGATGTTGAGCAAAAATTATGTACTTTTGTACCCGATTCATGTACAGGTACTGAAAATGCTTTGAAAACAGTTCAAGGTAAGGAGATACATTACTCTCAGTATTTTGATGGAAATAGTTTTTACTTCAAAGCGTTTCAAGATGTTGGGGTAGGTCATTTTGTTGAAATTAATATTGTAAGTAGTGATAGCAAATTTCCTACAGAGTTGGAAAATTCTATTGCTATAAAATAGGTGATAATATGAAGAAGAAGTTAGTTTTAATTTTAGTTATATGCTTTTGTTGCTTAAGTTTAACTGGTTGTGATGAATATGATTTTTGGGGAGCAGTTTTCTCTCTAGAGCATGATATAGATGATATTTTTTTTGATGGAGAGCATAATAAAAAGGCTGAGGAAGAATTAAGAGCAAAAGAAGAGCAACAGCGATTAAAAGATGAACAAGTTGCTCTTGAAGAGTCAGAATCTACTGCTTTATCATCTACAGAAGTTACAACAAGTGTTGCTGAAGCAACTACTGAAGTCAGTACAGAAAGTAGTTTAGTTCCAAGTGAGGCTGCAACAGAAGTAACAACTGAGGAAGAGTTATCATCCAATGATAAAGACTATAATGTTGATGATTGTGATTGGATTTTTGTAGGTAATAATAGAATACCTATAAAGATAACAGTTCCAGACGGGTACTTTGTATTCACTGATGAGAATACTTATGAAATTAGTAGTGATACTTCATATTTGACTTTTCAAGACTCTGGTATTACTTCTAGTTCAGTTATGAATGATGTACTTATAGAGTTTGCATCTTACTCAGATAGTGATGATAAGGTTGTTTGTGAGACGAAAAAAGTAAAAGGTAAAACAATATATTATTCTCAGTATGTAACAGATTCAGGATTAGAACTTTTAGCTTTTCAAGACATCGGAGAAAACTCCTACTTGCAGATAAATTTAACAAGCTTTGAAGGGGTAGTACCTCAAGAATTAATGAACTCGTTAGCCTTAGACCTAGACTAAGGCATTGAGAATATATTTAAGAAAGAAGGAAAATCATGGGAGTATTAAGTAGATTTAGAGACATTATGGCTTCAAATATCAATGCATTACTTGATAAATGTGAAGACCCAGCTAAGATGATTGACCAAACATTAAGAGATTTGCATCAGGATTTAGCTGAGGTTAAGAAAGAAACAGCTTCTGTTATGGCTGAGGAATCAAGATGTAAGCGTGTAGTTGATGAGAAACAGGCTGAAGTTACTAAGTGGCAAGGTCTTGTTGAAAAGGCTGTACTTGCAGGTAATGATGCTGATGCAGCTAAGTTTTTAACTCAGAAAAATCAAGCTCAGTCAGTTCTTACAAGTGCAACTGAGGCTTATAATGTTGCAAGTGCTAACTCACAAAAGATGCGTCAGATGCATGATAAACTTGTTAATGACATTAATGAGTTGGAATCAATAAAAGATGCTATTAAGGCTAAGATTTCTGTAGCAAAGGCTCAGCAGAAAATAAATGATATGACTTCATCAGTTAATTCTGAAGCAAGTATGAGTGCTTTTGCTCGTATGGAAGCTAAGGCTGACAGAATGTTAGATTCAGCAAATGCTGAGGCAGAGTTAAATGCTAGTTCAGCTAATCCTATAGATGATTTAGCAAGTAAGTATGATAATACATCAGATGCAGCAGTTCAGGATGAACTTGCAGCACTTAAAGCAAAGATGGGCTTAACTGCCACAGAGTAGGTTCAAAATACAGGATTGAGATGGGCTTTTATAGCCCATCTTTTTTATTTTCTTTAATATACCTCTTGACTTTTGAAGAGTTGTGTGCTATAATTATATAAAATAAAAATTTAGCTCAATTTAGCGGAGGTATATGGCGATGACAAAGAAAGAAAAGGCAGTAATCAAAAAGATGTTCAAACGATGGGGTAGAAATATCAAAGAAAGACTTTCTACTTTCATTTCATGGGCTTATCCAATAGTGAATATACTAATGATTATATCTGCAGTTATTGGTGCTTGTGGTTTAGATTCTGAAGGTACTAATATTCCATTACTTATGGTTTTAGTTCCTGAGTTATATTTTATAATAATTATGTTTATAACTCATGGTCGTGAAATTATTGAAGGTATTAAAGCTGAATGGCAAGGAAGAAGATATGTTGAATATGACGATGATGAAGATGATGTAGAATAATCTTGTAGTAATCTCTTATAAGAAGTCATTTTGTTTTAATCTCTATTATAAATTGATAAGGAGGAAACAAAATGGCTTCTTTAGATGAAATATTTTTTAAAGAGTTTACGCAGATGATGCTAAAGTTGAAAGGTTTGTCTGGATTTCAAAATCTTTCGGATATACCACTACCACCACAAGCAAGTGGTCATTTTTTGGTTGAGAAGCACGATAAAGTAGCAATAACTGGTATTGATGATGAATACTATTCAAAGTTAAATAATACAGAAGCTCTGCTTTGGAATAAGGGTGCTTTAAATCGTAGAAAGTTTGACCATAAAGGTGAGTTTATAAAGGATAAAGATGGTAATTTTGTTCTTGAGGATGTTCCTTGTCCTCATGAATGTGCGTCTATTATATCTCCAGTTCGTTTAGGTGTTAAGAATAAATACAAGCCTAAAGAGCATTTTGAGTATGTTGATTTTGTACAGAAAAGGGATAAAGATGGAAATATTATGCAGAGGTTTGTTTATATAGTACCTAAGAAGTATTTATATAAGTTAAATCAAACTGCTTTAGTTTTATCTTGGAATAAGTTGAGAGTATTTTATAGTGGTATTGCTTTATCATTACAGAATGGTCATGTTCTTTATATGTATATAATACCTTATAAGCCATCTTCAACAAATCATAATTATCGAGTTTTACATTGTAAGACTTCAGATGATTATTCAGCTGAGATAAATATGATTAAAGATTTTTGGGTTTCTAAAGAGGTTATGTTTAACCCAGCAGTATGTCAGTTAACCGATATAGTTAAAGGTAGAGATAATATGGCATACTTAAGGTTAGATGGGGTATTAGATATGTATGAAAGGTTTAATGCAAATAAGCCTATGAGTGAGTCAGAAGAATTAGAGGAGGTTGAATTCAATGACTATTTGTGAGCAGTATAGTTCTATACCAGTCTTAAATAGATTTGGGGTAGGCTCTTATACATATAAGTTAGTTATAGATACAGGTGTAGATGTTTTTAAGTATGAATTGTTTGCAAATTCAGCAGAGGGTGCAATGTATTTGATAACAACGAATATAGGGGTAGTTGTTAATATGTGTTTCGTTGGTACAGATATTATGACTGTTAGACTTGAAAATTATTATAATGCTACTTGTTATTTATATATTTAAGGAGGTTAGCTATGGGCATTAATTTTGAAGATGATGATAATCCAGATTGGGATTTCTCTGGTGATTTTTTTGAAGCAAATTCAGAGAAGCAGGTAAAACCAGTTGATACAACTACTTGTATATCAGATTTAGAGTCAGAGTATGAGTCTATTTCAGAACAGGTTAAATCTGTTGTTCCAGATGGTATAACCAGTGTTGAAATTGTTGCTTTAAGGCTTGATGATACTACAATCGGTTATAGATTTGTAACTAATGTAGGTAAGTTTGATATTACTAAGATTAAGGCACGAGAACTTGGTATAAATGGAATTAAAGTGGAGAAGATGCTTAGACTTCAGAGAAAGAATGGTTTGTTATTATCTAAAGGAGAAATTTCTAATCATCAGGTAATACCAGATATTTCAGATTGTGAAGAGGATTGTCAAAAGCTTTTTAATGCTTTGTTTGAGTAATAAGAAAGGAAGGAAATTTAATATGAATACATATACAATTCATTTAAGTTTAGGTAATAGAAATAATCAAATGAGTGCTGTAAATATTGTAGGTAATTCACCAAAGGTTGCTTTAACTAGATATCTTAATGCAGTTGAGTCTTTGAAAGGTAAGTTTAAATTTGTAACTTTACCTACTAATTATATTACCTTAGTTATAGATGAAACTAATGGAAAGCAGCATACTTATTATTTAGCTTCTAAATAAAAGTTAATATAGTTATATTTATTCGAGAAGTCAGGATTATATACAAGATAATCTTGACTTTTTCTTAGTTTTATGGTATAATATAACTATAATTTATTTATAGAGGTGTTTATATGCAGATAGATGATTTTGAAATTGATTTTGCTTCAGTTCCATTGAAGATACCTGTAATAACTAAAGATACAGTATGTTATAATATAAGTACTGGAGAAGTAGTACCAATTAAAAACTGGTATTACACAGTTATATTTTATGTTTCAGATGAATTTCGTAGTCGTGTTTTTCTATATGAGAAAGCAATTACTGCTGTTGCTGATGGTATTAAGCATGGTTTTATTACTAAATCTAATATACCAGTACCAGATGTGAATAACGGATTTAAGTTTTTTAATAATGATACATCTTATACAAATTATATTAAAGAAGTATTATTGAGTAAAAAAGATGACATCACTAGGTCAGATAATTGTTATGATTATTTAGACATAAAAGATGTAGAAATGAAATTAGTACATACAATTAAGAGTGATGTCTATTTTGATGAAGTTATATGTTTTTACTCTAAAGATTTTGAGTTGATGCAAATAGAGGTAAAATCAAGGGGTAGTCTTTTAGTAGAACAGGAGTTTGAAGTATAGTATGGTTCAGTTAGGTAAGTATAAATTAGCTTTTACTAAAAATTGTTTTAGAGTTCCTATTATAACTGATGATATTCATTGTGTACCAAAGGGTACTATTAAAGTAGTTAAGTTACAGGATTGCTATTATAGTATTCATTTTAGACTTTTTAATTCTGTTGCTAAAAATAATATAAAGCAAGCAGAAGATGTTGATTTATATTGTTATTTATCAGATAACTTTGCTATTTCTTTAGACCCAGATGAACAAGCCTTATGTTGTAATTTATCAAAGTCTTTGTTAGGTGCTGATTATGCAAAACTTATTAAGGCAGTTGCATTAAATCGTGATGATGTTATGGTAGATATAATTAACAAGTATAGAGTAGAATGGGATACACGAGAGTTTTTAGTTCCTATGCAAGCCTTGAATTTTAATGCGAATGATGTGAATACTATACGGATTGATTATACTACAGATTGTAGACCATATTGTGTTAAGTTTTATAATAGTAGTAGTGTGAATGCAGTTTATACACATTATTGTCAAGAATAGAGAAAAAAGTTTTAAGATTTGGTAATTTGTTTTAATCTCAAGTATAATAGATATAAATATAAAAGGAGTGTTGCTATGATACGGGTTAAAGTTTTAAGAACAAATGGAGTAGTTGTTATTGATGGTAATAAGTCTTATATCTTCAATAGAGCTGGTCTTTGTACTCAGGAAGATGCAGGTCTTACACCTCAATATACAACTGGAATGTTGGAAGTTCCAATTATTAGTGTTCTATCTTCAAGTGGTTATACTGAGTTATTCGTCTTTTATAAAGATGGTGATGAGAAGAAGTATAAAACTAAATTATCACCGATTGACTGTGCTATGAAGTTGCAGATGCTTGGTGGTTTTACAAGATTACTACGAAGAGATGGTAAGAAAGATGATGTCGCTTATAATCAGTTAATAGTAGTTTATAAGTCAGGCACAAATCTTGATTCTATAATAAGTAGTTTAGATGTAGAGGAGGTTAAGTAATGCGTATAGCAGCACAGAAAATAAATAGGGGTATCCATTTAAATAAGGCTTTGTTAAAAGATGTAGAGCAAAAATACATAAAACTTTATGGAAGAAGATGTAATGAATTATATGATATGGGGTTTCTTTCAAATCCTTTTTTATTTGATGAAACCGAGTTCTTATCTGCTTTATTTGAGGAATACCCTAATATATCTGTTCTTTTGACTAGGACTGTAGACCGTAAGATTCCTAAGTCAGAAGAGTTTTTAGATTATATTACAAAGATTGTAGACAGCGATGTTTTGAGAAGTTTACTTATTAAATATAAAGACTTGATTGCTTGTCAGCAAGCATTTAAAGATTTTGCTTATTTATATTCTCATGCAAAGTTTTTAAAGCGTTCAGACTTGCTTCTTGTTAAGCCTAAGTTAATAGTAACATCAAGAGTTGAAAATACCAGCTTCTTAAATTTAGATTCGAAGTATGTAAGAGAGTGTTTTGATGTTGAGGATGGTTTTATAGTTAAGTCTTTAGACCTTGGTCATATCTTATTAAAGTATTTAGCTGAGGACTTAGGTATTATAGATGAGTATAATTCTCATAAAGAAGCTAATACTTCTTTATTTAAAGAAGGTTTGACTTTTGAGGATGACTGCAATTATATTAACTTAATTCTTGAGGGTAAGATACTAACTTATACAGATAATAGTAATATTTTACTTAAGAGATTAGAAACATATTATGAAGAGTTTAATGTTGAAAATAATGCAAATGTATCTTGTACGCCTTATAATGAGTATATTTTCTTAAAGGCTGTTGATGAAATGATTGAGTATGTAAAGGCTTTTAGAGATGCTAATCAGGACATTATAGAGTCTTATGTAACTACAAGTAAACTTTACTACAAGGTCAGAGGTAGTAAGGAAGAAGTTGTTGATTATACAGTTGGACTTGTAACAAAGGATTATAATACTGGTAATGACTTAGATATAATAAATAAGCTGAGAGGTTACTCAGGTTTATTTATTAGAGAGTCTGAAGTAGATAAAGATAACTGTGTATTTGGCTGTAGTCCTATTACTTTAGCTGTGGATTATGAAGGTCATGTCTTTGATACTTTTTATCCAGTATGTTGTGTCTTTAATAAGACTACAATGGCATTAGAGTATGCAAGTAGTTATAAGTTTAGTAATTATGAGTATAAACATTACTCTACAATGCGTAGGTTTGTAAATTCTCAGTATGGAACTGATATTAAGTTTGGGAATATTAGAAATTTAGTGGATTTTATAGTTGAGAAAGAATTTGCTACTACGAGTGATAAGAATTTTATATCAGCGTTGCTATTTAATGTCTTAACTATAGATTGTGATATGCAGACAATTGAGTCTAATATTACAGATTCTTCCAACTATCGATTTGTTTTAAGCTCAGACATTTATGCATCAGTTGATAAAGTTTTACCAGAAGTAAGAATTGTTTTGAAAAGGCTCGAATATTAATATAATTTTTTAGTGCTTGCTAATGTAAGCAATTATCTTAAAAAGGAGTGTAATTATTTATGGTTTTAAATAGTTTAGGTTATATATTTGATGCGAGACGAGATTCAAGAGGTGTCCTTGGTCTGATGGAGAATTTTAAGTTTCAGTATAGAGATAATATACAGACTGTTGAAATTCTTTGTGTAACAGATAAGTTTGGAACACCTCTTATTCCAGCAGTAAATGATTTAAGTGAAGGGTTTATACCTTTACCTAAGACATTAAATAGCGAAGGAGAAGGCTTTGAATTTGATTTAGACAGATTTGTTAAGAGTAATAAGCCTTACTTCGGTAAATGGGGTAGTTTCTGCTATATTTGTATGGCAAAACTTAAGTTCGATAGAAATACTGGAGAGTACTTAGCAGACCAGAGTGATATTACATTCTATGTACCTAAGAATACTTCAGATAAGATACCAGAGATTAAAGACCATAAAGGTAATCAGATGCCAGCTATCGTTTGTCAGCGTATAAATGATAAGGAAGGTGTTAATATCTTTTGTGTAGGTAATACAGTTATTGAAGCTTTTAAGAAGAATTTTTTAAAGACTTTTGAATTTTCAGATTTTGAGAGTAGGTTTAACTATATGAAAAAGAGAATACAATATAAGAATACAAATCAATAACTGTGTTAGGAGGGTTAATAATGAATATAAGACATTTAGTGACTAAGTCTTTTGATTCTGATAATGAAATTAGAAGGTCACTTATAGTAGGTGGTGTACCTTTAACCCTTAGTTTTGAAGCTAGTGCAAATAAAGAAGTAAATGAGATAAAGCAGGAAGAAGTACAGTTACATCAGAATATTAAAAGTTCAGTAACATTTTCGGAAGATATTATAAATGGAAAGGACTCACTTGTAAATTCACCGCTTGGCGATATACTTAGTACAGATAAGACTACAATTAAGCCTTTAAGTCAGTTATATGACTTTAAGATTGAAGAGAATAGTCCTTTAGCTGAGTTTTTACCAGTTGGTGCTTCTTTTGATACTCTTGTAGAGAGTGAAGCTATGCGTGGTTATCTTGCAAATGTAGCTTGTTCTATGTTCAGTCGAATAAATCCATTAACAAATGAAAAAGATGTAAATAAAGATAGTTTCTACACACCTTATATTCCTCTTGCAGTATTAACAGGTGTTATAACACCTCAGTTAGATGAGGAATTAGGTACTTATTTCAACCCAGAAGGTACAGTTACTGTAGCTGAATTTTTAGATAGCTTAAATGCTATAAAATTCGGTTGTAACGCTAATAATAGAAGGAAGAAGACTTTAGATAGAATTTCTAATGAAGATGATTTCTTCAATGAAGGCTATCAGGATTGCGTTAGGGGTATTTCAAGCCCTTTTTTCAATCTTTATACTCGTAGAGAACTTATGCAACCTATAACAAGACTTGAAATGGCATATATTACTGTTGTTTGTTGGGTTGAGTTTATGGATAAATTTAATAGTTTGTATGGTGGAACTTATTATTTAGGTATCAATCTTGATTGGGAAAATCCATGTGATGTAATTGATAAGTTTAAAGATGGTTATAATTACAGGGTAAGTAAGGTTGTTTCTAATGATGAATATCAGATAGTAAGTCTAAATATAAAAGACTACAAGATGAAAAAGTCTATGGAGCAGTATAAGAAAGAAATCAAAGAGGGGGTAGTACCTATCCCATTACCTATGTTTATGAGTTTACTTGAACTTAGTGTTTTAGATTTATTCTATTTTGAGAATAATGAATTAAGTCCTATAAAGGAAGTTTCAAGAGGAGAGTTATGTTATTTTGTATCTCACCTTGCAAAATTATTCCCTATGAAATATATAAATTAACAATTGGAGGTAGTGTTATGTTTGATAGGCAGGTTGAACATTATGAACGAAGATTTAGGGAGGCTAAGGAAGCTTTAGCTAAGTATAAGTTTGAAATTCCTGCTTCAGCAGCAAAGTTAGATTTAGAGAAGTTAAAAGAAAACTTTGAGAACAATACTGTTGAATTTAAGCGTTTTGTATTCGCTAATGCAGGTCAGCTAAGACAGAAAACAGACTCATTGTGTTATGCAGCGAGTTTGGCAGTTATAGCTGATAAACTTGGTAAAAAGTATAAAGTTTATTTAAGCTACAGTCTAAATAAGAAAGAAGAGCATTATGAAGATAAGTTGGAAGAGTATAAGAAGAGTGTAACTCCTTTAGCTAATCATGTTTATGTACAAGTAGATGATACTTGTTATGAGTTGTTTGAAGATAATTCAACAACAGATATAGACCATTTAGATAGTGTAGAGTTAAAGGAGGTTTCCAATGGATGATATGAATGCAACTTCCTCTTTGCGTAAAGTCTTAACAGATATGCGTGTTGACTTTGAAGTACAGAGAGAAACGGAAGAACAGATTGATTTTTTAGTAACAGTACGAAATACAGACTTCACTGTATGGTATAACAGTGCTAAGTCTTTGTATGGTTTCAATATGTTAAATGGTGGTTTTAAGACTTATCCATCACCTTTAGATTTCAAGAAGTATTTTGAGTTATATATTGAAATTAATTTAGTGTTTATTCCAAATGCTAAAATTGTGTCAAACTTATTTGAGAAGGAAATGGGTTATAACTCAATTTACGATAAGTTCTCAGGTAATAAAGATGGTGGTTTTGTTGCCAAGTTTAATGTATTGGATAATGAGGCTTTTCAGTTCTTTATACGAAATGGAAAAGTTGATGACAAGGGAAATCATTATTATGCAGCATCTCTTGTTGAGTGGAATGATGATAAAACCAAGAATAGAACTATTGTAACTTATCAGTATGTTGTTGATGAGGTACAGAATTGTCATCTTATCCCAGATATTGAATATTTTGTTGATGTTATAGATGGTCTATATGGAAGTAGGTCTGAACAGCCTATAAGTTTTGAAAGAATTGATAGTCAGAAGTTCAGAGTTGACTTTAAGGAAATTAAAGTCGAATTTGGGGTACTATTTACAGATACAGATATTAAGTATATTGTAACAAAGCTCAATGATAAGTCTGTTAATGAAGAGATTGATATGAAGGATTCTTTAGATTGGGATGAATTAAAATCAATTTGTCTTTCATTATATGATTTAGAGTCTGAGGAAGATGCTACTGAGCCAGAAGCTAATAATCAGTTTACTGAAGATACATCTTCAATTTCAGATGATGAATTTGATTTTGACGATGCAGAGGATACTGGTGATATTGCTGAAGTATCTGCCGATTTAGAAAAAGAAACTATTGAAGAGAGTGCTGAAAACAGCGAAGAAGCTCCTCTTGATGATTCTGAGTTTGATTTTTCTGATGCAGAAGAGGTTGTAAAAACTGAAAGTAGTGAAAGTAATGAGAGCAATAACGCTGAAGAAAGTCTGGAAAAAGATATAGAAGAAGTAACAACAGAAGATACTATAAAACCAGAAGATTCAGATAGTACTGAAGAAGACAGTTCGTCAGTTGAAAGTTCAGATGAAAAAGATAATAATGACGAAGCCGATTCGAAGGATGAGGTGGAAGGACAAGAAGAGTTCGAAGAGCCAGAGTCAGCTACTGATGATTTTGAAGAACCAGAAACAACTATTACAGAGGAGTCAACAGAGTCCAATGAGTCAGAGCAGGCAATCACCTCAGAAGACACACCAGCTACTGAGGATACACCAGTTACTGAAGACTCACCAGTTACTGAGGAAGAGACTAAATCCACAAATGAAGTCCCAGAAAGAGAGGTATCTGATACTATGGAAATTAAATTAGTTCTGCAAGATGGAAAGCCAGTTAGAGTAAGATTTAAAGATGGAATTTCTTTATTTGATATTTCTTATGATAAGGCTTTAGAGCTAAAAGTGCCAGTTAATTTTATAACTGAAAGTACTTCTTTGATTAAGCATAAAGGTATGGTTTTAACTGAAGAGGAAGTTCAGCTTCATGTATTTGCTGTTGATATTACAGATGATGAGTCAGCGATTTCTTCTTGTATTGAAGCTTATTTTGCCTAGTTTTTGATTAAAGTCTGTAGGTTAATCTTGCAGACTTTAATTTTTATTTATGAAGGAGTGAATGTTATGATTTCAGAAGAAAAGTTTAGTGAATTGATGTTAGCAAATATAGAAGATAGTTATACTGAAGGAAAAGACTTATATGTTCTTGGAAGAACAGTATCAAACCTTTTTATCAGTAAGCATTTTGGGGTAGTTTCTTATAATAATGGTATTTTAATGCTCAAGAAGGGTGAGAAACATAATGTAACTGAAACAGATTTCCATTTCATGTTTACATTTAACTATATTTATATGTATGATTATCTTAAGAAGTTTTTCTTAATGATAAACAAAGATATAGAGTCACTTTTAAAGGATGCAAAATGGCTGAATAGTAGGGAAGTTTTTCAAGAGCTTGTCGAATTTTGTCTTAAGAATGATTATGGTATAGTTTACGATTATGTTCCTACGCATTATTGTGATACTGAGTTCACAACAAACTACTTAAATAAAGTGCATAAAGAAATAAATGAGGCAATCGAAGTTATTGAAGATAGATATTTTACACGAACAGATACAGAAGTATTAAAGACGCTATAGGGGGGGTAGCAATGATTTACTATTTATATTTAGGTTATGTCGATAATGCTGAATTTCAAGTTCGTTATTCAGAAGAAGATAAATTTTTCGATGCAATACTTGTGTCTAAAGTTTCACAGAAAGTAGCCATTACAAGCATCGAAAACCTAATAAAAAGAAGCTCAATTCCAGATTATGTTTTATCCGAGAATTTTTATATGCTTCTTTCTTATTGGCGACATCTTGAATTTAATAATTTAATGCCTAGTTCGTTAACAAAAAATTCGATGTATCTTAAATATAAGTTGTTAGGAAAAAGTATTTTTGAGTTTATTCATGACTATCCAAAAGTTGTTATAGAGGTGATGAAGTGTATGTCTTAATGTTTCAAACCAAAAATAAAGGTATTCAATTTATTTTATTTACTGAGGAAAAATTTACAACAACTTTAGGGGTAGAAGTAAATAAAGAGTTATTAAAGTTTGCGTGTCAAAATATGATTCGTGTAAGTACAGATGATTCATTCTATAATAGCAGTATTTGGAAATATCTTGATTTTACAAATGATTATCCAGATTGGGTATTAAAGCATAAAGATTGGGTTAAATACAAGTTCTTACATAAAAATACATTTGATTTTATGTTTAACCATAGGGGTATCTGTTACAGATTCCTAACAAAAATGGTCGAGAAGACTTGACAATTTAATAGAAAATAATAGGAGTTACCATGAGCAATATGAATGATTATTATATAACTCAAGCTCTGGTGGCTAGTGGTGTATTGAATGAGTATGATAGGATTCTATTGGTGCAGTCTAAAATGGTGTTAGCAATAGATTCCTTTTACTTTCATATAAGCGAGTGTTCAAACCGAGTAGTTTTAAGTTATTATGAAAAAGAAAATCAAAAGTCTTATATTTTCAATAAAGATTATAAACCAAAAAGTATAAGATTTTTTAAACCTCATTTAGAAAGTGAGGCTGAGAAGAATTCAACATTTTTAGAAAGAGTTAAGAAAGAATTAGGTCTGGAAGGCTGTTCAGACAAACGAATGATAAAGGAGCTAATCAAGAGGGGTAGTGATTGTGAAATTAAACAATTTAACCTTAAAACCATATAAGGCTTTCATTTATCTTTATCGAGATTATACTTTTCAAATAAATGGATTAGACTTTCGTTTATCCAAAAATGGTGGTCTTTCAACAATCATTACAACTATACGAGATAAGGATTATGAACTTGTATCTCCATCGATAATAGAAGAGGTTAATTTTTCAAGTGGTGCTTTCAACTTATTTTATGAATTAGTTGAAGATAAAGCATATAAGTGTCTTAACAAATATGTTAAAGAAATATTTTTAGCAGGTTCGATATGGAATTGGTATTATATGCTATCTTATGATGATAAGCTAAAAGTACTGAAAGAAGTGTTAGTTGAATATGTAGGAGGTTAGTTTATGCCGATAAATTATAATATCTTATGTAAATATCAAGAAGTATTACAGGTTCAAGGGCTTAATAGTCTTGGTTTTGAAAACCAATGGGGTAGTCAAAAGTTTGGTATTATACAGCATATCGACTATGCTATGGGTAAAGGTACAAAATTTACACCGTTAGATAAAGACTCAATTAAGCAAGTTAAAAGACTTATAGAAGAGAATACTGGTGTTGATTGGAATGTATCAGATTGGGATTTACCAAATAAGATTATTTGGTCATGCAGTGTAATAATTAATTCTATAGGAGAAGTTTCCTTTAACACAGCCTTAAAACATTATTATAAAAAGCAGTATGCTTCTGCTGTTAAAGATATAATGTTAAAAGGTAATAGTAATAATAGTGCAATAAATTATCCAGCTTATAAAGTTGCCGAGATGCTTAAGAAAGAATACCTTGATGTTGTTCTTGATGTTATAAGGAGAATGAACGAAGATGACGTGTTTTCACATAATAAATCCATACACCAGTGCTAATTACGATGTAAGTAGCGGTCTTTTAATCGTGAAGAGTGATAGACATGGTCTAATGTTGACTCGTACTTTGTGTGATGCATCTGATGTAGACTTTCTTATTTCTTATTACAAAGGATTAAATGCTGATTTCTGTAGGTTATTTCTTGAGCCTTTATTCTATATTTCAGACGAAAGATTAAAGGAGAAAATACTTGGAGTAACTTACTTAAAAGCAAGAGTAATGAACCTTGATTATGCTAAGTTTTATAAGTTTATTGAGTGTAATGCTAGAAACTATACAGTAAGTGTTATAACAGCTCTAAACAATTTATGGGGTAATACAGTATGATAATTTTATATAATAATATAAAACTTGAAAAAAATAAAAACTGGGAGGCAGATATTAAAGAAGCTCATTATATTGAAGCTTCTTTTTCTGATTTAGCAAAGTGGCTTACAGATGATGAGTTAAGTCATATTGTTTCTTTTATTTTGGCTAAAAATAATGACAGACACCATGATTTTTATGCACGAGTTAAGGCTCTTGGTTTGAATTTATTTAATTGGCAGATATATTATTTAACTGTCGAGAAAATGACAAGACAAGAGAAGATACAACTTGTTGAAGAAATATTGCAAGATGATGTATAAATAAAAAATTTAAGGAATGGTGATGTTTATGGAAAATATCTACGGTTTAAATTTTAGTATTAAGAGTTTTGCAGTAGCAAATGAGTTTGTAATGAAGACTAATAAGGTATGTTATGCTTTAGGTCAGCAGTTACAACCTTTTTGTATTTATGCAAATGACTCTCAGAAGCAGGCTAATGTATTAGACTTCGCTACTTTTGCAGGCTTTGCAGGGGGTACTCTTTTAGATGAAGTTGTAGCTTATCGACATGATGTTTTTAAGAACTTTGGTATCAATTTAGATGCTTCAGACCCTATGAAGAAGAAACTTCTTTTCTTTGATTACTTAATGTCGATTTCAGCTTGCTATGTTGAAATACCTAAGTGGAGTACAAAAGAGGGAATGCATATACAGACTTTTGATAAGTTTTTGTGTACCAAAAATCCGAGTATTATGGCTACTTGGATGGGAGATGAGGCTTCTGTTATGCAGGCTAAGTATTCTTCAAAGATTCAGGCAAGACAGGTTGAGTTTAATAATAATGAAATTCGTTTTGTAAAGCTGATGCACAGTAGTAAGGGCAACAGTATTACAGTACCGAGAAATGCAAGTAAGATTGAAGAAATGCGTGTTACTCCTTTATATATGATTTATGCCTTTACAGAGGGCTTTAAAGGATACCTTAATGATGGTATTCTTAAGTTCAGCTATCTTAAAGATAATGGTACAATAAGGGAGTTAGCTACAACCATCAATAGAGATATTCTTATGGATTATTATGAGGATAATCTTTTCGTAAACACAATGTTAGCAGGGGTAGATATCAATACTGTGCAGCAAGGCGGTATGATGTTGGCTTCTCATATAAACAGGGGTTATATTAAAGTACCCGAACTTGGAGCAAGTATTTATGATGGTACTGGAGTTAGAGCATTAAATATTGCAAGGCTGTTAAAAATCGAGAAGGTTGATTCGGTTGACCGAAGTTTTATTCATGTGGATTTAAACAGTGCCATTAATAATTTTAGTGATGGTTTAGATTATGTGGTTAAGAAACAGCCAGAAGTACTTCCAGACATCTACAGAGCACTTATAGGTGAGGAACCTAAGTCTGAAGAGCCTTTGGTACTGGTTAAAGAGATGAATGAATACGCAAACTCAAGGGGTATTCTTCTAACCACTACATTTTATCGTCAGTTACATTTATTTATGGTGGGTAATCCATTATGGTTTCCTTTATACACTGGTAAACCTAATAATGCAGTTGTTAGTTCAGCTACAAATGTTGGTGCTTTGCCGATGGATTTCTAAAATAATAGTATCAAAGATTTGGTATAAAATAGTGTTAGGAAAGAAGTTATTATGTTAATTTTACAAAATAAGTTATTAGTATCAGCAGTTTTGGGCTTCTTAACAGCTCAGTTTTTGAAAGTAATTATAAACTTAATAATAAATAAGGAGTTCAAGCTTGAGAGAATAGTAGGTGGAGGGGGTATGCCATCGAGTCATTCAGCTACAGTTGTTGCTTTGGCTTATTCAACTGGTAAAACTTATGGAGTTACTGGTTTTGAATTTGCAAGTGCTGTAATTTTTGCAATAATTGTAATTTATGATGCTTTGAATGTAAGAAAAGAGACAGAGAAGCAAAGTGTTATACTTAATTTGTTTTTAAGTAGTGAATATCTTGAAAAAGTGCTTAAAGATGTAGATAAGAGTAAGTGGGCAGGAATTGTATTAAAAGAATATGTAGGACATACTCCACTGCAAGTATTATGGGGTAGTCTTGTCGGTTTAGCTATTAGTTATATGGTTTGCTTGTAGGTAGGAGGGTAAATTCTTGAATAAAATCTTATTAGCTTCAGTGTTGAGTTTTGTGGTATGTAAGATTGTAAAAACCATTGTAAATTTATGTGTTAGTCATGTAGATTTTAAGAAAGCCTTGTTTGGTGGTGGTTCAATGCCATCTACAAGAGCTGGCGGAGTTATAGCTCTTGTATATAGTACAGGGGTAGTTGAAGGCATACAAGGTTTTGAGTTTGCAGTTGCTGTTGTTTTCGCTTTTATTATGCTTTTTGATTCAGTATATGTTAGAAAAGAAGTTGAGAAGCATTCAAATATACTTAAAGAACATTTTGATGTTTCAGAATATAAATTAAAGCAATATAGTGGACATAATTTAAAGCAAGCTACTGTTGGTGGCTTAATAGGTTTATTTGTCGCTATTGTAGTTTGTCTAGTTTAAGGTACTAGTGAGCCTAATAAAGAATAAGGGGGAAAGGAGGTTTGACATTAAAGTATGTAATTTATATTACATTGGTAATGTCACAGGCTATATTTAGCATAGTCAGTTACTTACCACAAATAATCCAGCTTATAAAGACAAAAAAGAGTGAAGATATTTCGACTTCAACATGGGTTTTATTATCTCTTTCATTTTTTGATTATGCTGTGATTTTATGGATGGATAAAGTAAGTATTTCTTTAGTACTGCTTAATCTATTTGAATTATCACTATGTGTTATAACAACTATATTAGTTGTTTATTATAAGAGAAAAAATAGAAAGGTAAATGCTTAGTGTATTGTTTATGAATTCAAAGCATGAGTTAATATTTGGTAAACAACAAAGTTTATAATAAATTTGTATCAATTTTATGCAATATTCAACATATCCAAGTGTATCTCGTACCACAAGTATTCAAGTTCGGATAATGCGTCTTGTAAGTATAATATTTTGAAGAGTTGAGCGTATCAGTGTCCATTCAAGATTCATCGATATGAAGTGTATCAATATGAGTAGTAAATCTTATTATTAAGTGTATCAATTATCAATAGAGTTCACAAAAAACAAGTGTATCGCCTTGGCATAGTAGTCAATAATATTGAGTGTATCTTTTTAAGTTAGTATTTAAAAGGAGAGAGTGTATCGGCTTCTATAATAGTCAAAAGAAGATAATGAATCAGCTTCTATTAATATTCATAAGAAAATAGTGTATCAGTTTTAAGTAGTAATCAAAAGAGTTTAGTGTGTCACCTTAGCATAGTATTCGATAATGTAGAGCGTATCAATCTTCCCAATATTCAAAGGAGAAGAGTGTATCAATATCACATAATATTTAGATAAGTGAAGTGTATCATTGAAGTCCAGTATTCAGGCTGACATGAGTGTATCGTTATGTAGTAAAGGAGCAGAAAAAAGCAAGTGTATCATTAGAACTCAATATTCGTGGAACAAGAAGTGTATCACATTGACATAATATTCAATGGAGAACAGTGTAAATTTAGTCAAGGTTTTCGATAAGTTATTGAGAAAGCCTTGACTTTTTCTTAGTTTTGTGTTATAATATATGTATAAAAATTCATAAGGAGGTCATTATAATATGGCAAAGGAAGATGCAGTAAAGAGTCAGATAAGATGTCTTATCGCAAATGTCTATGACTTGCAGAAGTTGAGAATTTCAGCAGGTAATAGACTGGTACAATCTTTTTATCTCAGTCTTGGGGTAGAGCCATCTACAAGTCCAGAAGATGCAGATAAAGAAGAGAAGAAAATGATTGATAAGCTCAAGTCAGATTATAAGCGAATTACAGATGCTATAGCTGAAGCACTTAAGAAAGATGGTTTTGCTTGGTCTGTAAAGAAAGCTATCAGGGAATTACAGAAAAAGAATGAGCTTTCGGTTATCAGAGATGATATGGATTATAAGCTGATTGAGTCTTATATGTTCTTACTTAAATCTGAGGAAGAAGAAGTAAAGGTGCTTGATAAATATGTTCAGAGCCATCCTTTATATGATGCTTTCTTTAAAGATGTTAAAGGTTGTGGTACTCTGATGTCATCTATGTGTATCGCTTATTTAGACCCTTATAAGGCTCGATATGTATCAAGTTTTTATAAATATTGTGGTCTTGATACAGTTCGTGATACTGATGAAGATGGTAATCCTTTATTTATCACAGCCAATGCTGATAAGAGAAAAGTTCGTCAGAAGTTTATTTATCTTAAAGACTCAGGAGAAAATTACACAGGTAAGGTAAAGGCTACTGATGAATTTGATGCCGAAGGAAATAGAGTTTGGCTTGGTGAGTCAGGCGAGACACTTATTCAGCAGGATGCAGTTAAGAATATCAATGGTCATGATGAAGTTATCTATGAAGATATTGAAACTGGTGCTGAATATATCGGAAATGTCTTTATATCAGAACATGGCAGACGCAAAGGTGATACAGAAATGTTTGAGTACATCGACAAAGATGGTAAAACAGCTATGAAGCGTGGTATTACCTACAATCCAGTTTTAAAGACAAAGCTGATGGGGGTACTCACAGGTTGTCTTTTAAAGGCTAAAGACCCTACATACAGTAAAATATATTACGATTATCGTGCAAGACTTGATAAAGAGCCTAAATATGCAAATGCTACAGATGGTCATAAGAATATGATGGCTCAGCGATACATGATTAAACAGTTCTTGAGAAACCTTTGGGTTTGCTGGAGAGAGCTTGAAGGGCTTGAAGTTAACTTCCCTTATGAGGTAGCTAAACTTGGAAATAAGCCACATAAGTATAATCAGTATCAGTGCGATGAAGCAGAGAAGTGGCAGAGTAAGTAGTATAATAGTCTGTATTAAATAATAAGAAACTCTTTTCAAAGTATGATTTAAAGTTAATTTTTTAACTTGGTAAAAGTTCATTAATGCATTTTTGAAAGGAGTTTTTTATTATGTATTTCATAGTTAAAGTACAGGGTAATAAGGTAGTTGTTGGTGATGCTACTTACGGAGAAAGTAATATTGAGTTAACAAAGTCTGAATTATTAGATGCTGTTAATAATGGTGAGAAATGCCTTGGTGTTATTAAGAGTACTGATTCTGTTAGATTTTTACCAATCAAGGAAGTTTTTGAACAGTTTTGCCAGTCTAGAGGTATTAAATATAGGTCAGGTAAAGGTGTTATAGATGTAGTTGGTACTACTGATAAGTTTCCTTGTTCTAAATCTATAACAGTTGATAATAAACAGGGCACAAGAATAAATGTTTATGATACAAGAAATATAAATGCTTTAATAGAAATGTTATAAGGAGGATATAGTTATGTATGCTGTTACAAGTAAGGTAGGTGCAAATATTGCAGTTTTTGATTCAAGTGATTGCACAGTGGAGTGGGTAACTCCAGAAGTTTTAATAAGTTATCTCAAGCAAGGGGTAGCTATTCAGGGTGCAGCAATAGACCCAAGAATAAAGGGTGTAGTTGTTAACCCTATTGTAGTTCAGGCTGATTTTAGAAAGTATAAGAATGGTGAGTCAGATATATTTGGTAAGGCTAAAGCTATTTTTATGCGTGGTAGTAACATTGAAATAGTTACAAAGAAGAAGAGACATAAGGGTATAGTTATTCGTGAAGATCTTCAGACAATTGAGATTAGAATGAATACTGGTGTTCAGCTTACAGTTCCAAAATCTATTATTTTGCCATTATTATAAAACTAAGTTTTTACAAAATGGTCTGAGAAGTGAAAATGAGACGCTTTTAACTATCAGAGTATTATAGTTAGAAGCGTCTATATTTTTGTAAATTTTTAAGGTTAAAAGCCTTGTGATGTCTTTTTGGGAATTTATCAAGTGCTTTTTATTTTTGATAATTTCTGTAATAAGTTTTAATTTAATCATTTAGTATGTTTTATAACTGCCTAATATTATTTTAAAGACTTAGTATAAAATATATCTTAAATTTAATTTTAATTGGAGGTTTTCTTTAATGAAAAAGTTTTGTTTTAGTTTAGTATTGTTAGGCTTTGCAGTTAGTAGTTTGACTGCGTGTGGAAAGAAAGAGCAAGCAGTAGTGCCAGAGGTAAATACAGAAAATGTAGAAATTGTCGATTCAAATGATTCTGATAAGGAGGAGTATATTGTTGATGGTAGAGTTGAATTTACTCAGGATAAGTTCTTAGCTCTTAGACAGTATTTACAGAGGGCTAAGTATATAGAAGTGTCACAAACAATGACAAATGAAAGTGCAAGTGGTGAAGTTTTTGCAAAAACTGTATATAATATAAAGTCTAATGCAGACTCTAAAGTTACATTAAGTACTATTACAACATCGAAAGATGGTGAGGAGTCTGAAAAGCTACTCGCTGATGATGAAAAGCATGATTATCATTTTACTAAAAATCAAGGTGATTCTTCTTGGCATGAGGATGATGGTACTACGCTTTCAGTTTCTTGGGATATGAAAAAGATGTCTAATGCTTGGGATATGTACGAGTACATTTTAAATGGTTATGATATCGAAGAAGGTACTGTTGGAAGGCATGAAGAAAGTTATGATTATTTTGAAGTTACAAAACCAGCTGATGAAGCTTCTCTTGTAGGTATAGAGTATGATGAACTTGGTGACCAGACCATAACTTATGTTTTTGAGAATATGAATGATGATTATATTCCTTTATCTGTTGTAGTTAAAGTAGATTTCACTCTTAGCGGAGTAAAATATAGTTGTACTTCTGCAATTCAATTTATAAATATATCTAACGAAACTTTAGAAATGCCAAGTGAACTTAACTTGAGTACGGAGACCGATGCATCGTCAGAAGAAGATGCTAAAACTACAACTTCAGAGGAAGATAGTACAGAGGAAAAGAAAACAACTGAAGAGGAAGAAAGTACCGAAAAAAGTGAAAGTTCTGACAAGAATGAAAAGAATGAAGATGAAGGGGAGTAAATATGCATAGTATTAGATATCTTGTTAGAGTTTCATATACAAATTTAGATGGTATCAATGACCATCAGGATTATTCTTTTTTAGCTGAAACTAAAGAAGATGCAAAGAAGATTGCACGAGTATTATTTCAATCTGATTACGGAGATTACGGAGACCTAAAGATAGGGGTAAAGGTTATAACTCCAGACCAATCTGAAGTTCAAATGGTAAATCGACAGTTGATTGATGTATATGGTGCAGTTAAAAGTAGTTTTAGAGATTTAACTTATAAACTATTTCTCGATAATTTTAAGAACTTCAATGGTTATGATTTGAAGTTTGCTTCACATTATTTAGAATTCAAGTTTAAGTTCAGAGGTTTTATTTGTAAAGCAGTTTGGAATGATGGGGTATCCAAAATTGATGAATCTGAGTTAGTGTTTGAAGCATCAAATAATCGTGTTTATGTTATAAGAGATGAATGTACTTCGGTTTTGATTGGAAATTAGTAACTTATAGTTTGAGAAAGAAACAGAAAAGAAAAGTAACATACTAAAGTTAATAAAGACGCTTTTGTATGTTACTTTTATTATTGCAATGAAGATACTGTACCTAGAGCAGTATCATTTATATAAATTAAAAGTATATGATTTAAGAAGGGGGACATCTTTATGAGAAAGAGATTTAGTTTCCTACTCACTTTAGTACTATTACTTGCTTGTTTTTATGTGCCAAGTTTTAGTACAATTTCTGTTCATGCAGCAGCAGATGTAACAACTTGTCCATATTGTGGTGCAGCTATGTCACCAGCTACAGATGCAAATGGGAAGTATATGTATAAGGTTAAGCCTACTTGTACTAAAGCAGGTTCTATGATTTATCGTTGTACTAGAGTTTTTGATAATGGTGGTAAATGTGGTGGACAAGGGTTTAAGTCAGTACCAGCAACTGGACATGATTGGGTTGCTATAACTTCAGAAAATGCAAATAAGTATAATGTTAAATCAACAGCTACTTGCACAAAGAAGGGAGACTCTGTTAGGTATTGTAAAAGTTGCCATAAGCATGAAGTAACAAGTAAAAAAGCAAATTATGTTGGGGGTACTTATTATTTCAGTTTAAAAGATGGACATAGACTTGCAGGAAAACCAGAAAGTGGGGTTGAGGGTGTTGATTATGTAAGTTATAAATTACAGTCAAAGGGTAATCATGTTTATACTTCAGCAGTTAGTGGGATTAATTCAGTTGTAGCTAATTACTTTAGTAAGGTTACAAAGCAGCCCACAACAACAAAGAAGGGTACTAAGAAGGATACTTGTTTAATTTGTGGTAAGACACATACTACTGTATTAAGTAAGTTAAAGGCACCGACAGCTAAGGCAGAAATCAGCGATAAAATAGAGGATTTTACAGCAGAAAACGGGGGTACAAAGAAGCTTAGAGTCAGCTATAATAAGCCAGAAGCCAGTGATGAGAATGAGAATGCTACCAAATTTATTTATATCATAGAATATTCCAGAACAGATAAATTCCCAAGTAGCAGTTCAGCTTATTCTACAAATTTGAAATTAAATAATGCAGATAAGAAGAAAGTATTTATCAGGACAACGAAATCTACAAGTCTTACAGTAAAGAAGTTAAAGGCTGGAAAGTATTATGTAAGAGTTCGTTATGGAGTATATAGTGGTGCAAAGCGTAACTATATTTACTCTAAGTGGTCGAGTGTCAAGAGTGTTACAATTAAGTAAGTAAATAAGTTTCTAAAAGGATGGTGTAGTAATACATCATCCTTTTTTATTTTATAATATTTTAATATATTATATAGTTTATTTAGGAGGTCAAACTAATGCAAAAATTATATAATGAGATTATGAAAACATTTAATAAAACTAAATTACAAACTGTTGAGGAACTTGTAAAAAGTGATTCTTTTTATTTTGAGCAAATTAAGACTAAATTAACTAATGGAGGTTTTAATATTACTACATTGAGTTCAAAGCAGGTTGTAATTTTATTTTTTGCATTAGTAGACATATTATTTATTGTTAAAGATGATAAGTTCTATTTAGTTACTATGTGTGAGGATAAAATTAAAGAGTTATTTAGACTTGGTAGAATTATACCAAGAAAGGACGAGAGTTCTTATTATGATAAGACAAAAGAGATTTTATCATCAAATACAAAGGATAATATTAATGAGTATTTAAGTAATGGTAAGTTTAAATTTATCAAATTGAATGACTTAGCTTCAGCAAGAGATACATTTTTCTTATGTAGTTTAGCTACTATGAAGCCTTATCCAGATTTGAAATCTGAGAAAGTTTATACTATGTCTTGTATGAGTGATTTTCATAATACTCTTTACAATAAATTAATGTCGGAGAGTTATAAGATAGTTACTGATACGGATACTTTCGTATGTCAAAATAAGGGTGCTACTGTTAGAAGTCTTGTAACTAGTGGTAAGCTTGTAACAAAAACGTCAGATAACTTAGTGATGGAAATATTTTTATGGAAAATAAAGAGTTATGAGGTTTTTTCTGAAAATGATATAGTTCAGAAGCTATTGAGTGGGGTATGCATTTATGATGGAGTCAAGATAACACTAAATAGAGACATATTACAAACATATTATGGGGCAGACTTATACTCAAAGCTTGAAAGTGAGGGTGTTAGGCGAAGATATTGTCTTGAAGAATTGCTATTTTTAGGGGAAAAACAGAAAAATGTTGATTACTATTTAAAGAAATATGGTCTTAAGTCTGAATGTAAGGATATATACAGTTTACAAAATGAATTAAAAGAATTTACTAAAAAGGATAAAGTTTATAATAGTGGGCTTATTCATGCTCGTATTTTAGATAGTAAAGAAAGTCTTTTAACAGGTCATAAGCAACTTTATAAAACAATAAATCTACAAAAAGTGAAAGAACATAATTTTAGTGAAGTTTCGGATATAAGCACAGTTTTACCTAAAGTCTATACATATTCTGCTATTAGTGATAAGTTTGGTTATGCTTGTGTAGATATAAATGCTACATCAGAGGAGACTGCATTAAAGTATGGAGAAAGGTTATTCACAAAGCATTTTGGTAAACCAATAAAATTTGAGGGACTTCAAGTAGGGGTAGAGTTAATTAAAGGTAGTCCTAAATATATTTTAGGTATTGAGGAGCAACATATTTTGTATAATTCTATAAAACTTGGGTATACTAACTTTAATAGCTATAAAGATACTATATATTCTATATGTAGAAGAAATAAAATAGCTTGGTGTACAGATGAGCATATAAAGTTTGTATTTATTAATCAACTTGCTATGATAAAGGCTGATTCAAAGGCTTTAGAGTTATCAGATGTTATTATAGGCTTAATAGACTTTTTAAATAAAATAAAGACACCAGTTTTAGCACAAAAGAGTTTAAATGAAGAATATCTTAAGATAGCAGTAAGACGTGCAAGATTGGAATTTAAGAATATAAATAATCAACTACCGTCAACAGATGGATATTATGTGCAAGAATCGAAAGATGGTAAATTTATAAAAACAGATTATGCCAGATTTAAGGTACTTGATAATAAGCTTTCCACTCTGGTAGAGGTTTATTTCTATGATAAATTTCTTTGTAAAAAGAGGTTCAAGTAAAGTAGGGGTAGTTTTATATTTTCAATTTGAGAATGTCTTGAATTATGTGATATTGTAATAAATTGGTTAATTCTTTGGTTTATATTTCGGATTTTTACAGTTTATAAAGCGTTATTGAGAAAGGCTTTGATATTATGTATATAAAATAATAGTTTTGAATTTTTAGGGAGTTAGTTTAAATGCTTATAGAATATGTTGAATATTTAAAGCAATTAAATAATAAGCTTATCAGACAGGGTATTAACTTAGGTGTTAATTTTGATGTTGATGAGCATCATTTAGAAGAGCAGGTAACTATTTTTGAGCAGTATCTGTTCTTTAATCATGTCTTAGATGTAAGTGATAGTATGTATTCTATTAAGGATTTAAGTGGTTTTGAGGAATCAGATTTAAATGAATTTTTAAGAGAGAAATTAACTAAAGAGTATGAGTCAGAATGGAATGAGAGACTTCGTAAGTTAACAGAGCAGCCTAAAGATGCTGGAAAGGTATCAGATGAACCTATAGAGGTAATATCTAAAAGAAAAATTGAAATGTTTACTGAATCTTTGGGTTTATCAGACACACCAGTTCAAACTTGGGGTAGTTCTCAAACATCTTTTGAATTTGATGATGAGGATGAAGATGACTATGAAGATTTTGATGAAGATTCTTATGATGAGGAAGAAGAATATGAGAATATAAATACTTCTGAAGATTCTCAGTATGAATTTGAATTTGAAGATGAGGACGAGGATGAAGAAGACTCTGAAGATGATGATGAATATGAGGATGTTTATGATAACGAAGAGGAATTAGACGAAGATTCTGATGAAGATTGGGGTGATTATTCTTCAGACGATACTGATGATGATGAATATGCTGATAATGTTAGTGATTCTGAAAATTCTTTTGAATTTGAAGATGATGAAGATGAATATGATGAAGATGATGATTTATATGAGTCAGAAGAAGAGGATGAATACGATGATGAGGACAAGTATGAGTCAGAAGATGATGAGTATGATGATGAAGATGAGTACGAATCCGAAGACGATGAAGAATATGATGATGAAGATGAGTATGAGTCCGAGGATGAAGATGATGAATATTTAGACGATGATGAAGATGAATATGAGTCCGAAGAAGATGATGAGGATGAGTATGAGTCCGAAGATGACGAAGATGAGTATGATGACGAGGATGATTATTCTTCTGAAGACGATGAATATGATGATGAAGATGAGTATGAGTCAGAAGACGAAGAATATGATGATGAAGATGAATATGAGTCTGAAGATGAAGAGTATGATTCAGAGGATGATGAATACGATGATGAGGATGATTATTCCTCTGAAGATGACGATGATATAGAATATGATGATGAAGATGAGTATGAATCTGAGGAAGATGATGAAGACGAATACGAGTCTGAAGATGATGAATATGATGACGAGGATGATTATTCTTCTGAAGATGATGAAGAATATGATGATGAAGAAGATTTCGAATCTGAAGACGATGAGGATTATGAGTCAGAAGATGACGATGATGACTATAGTTCTGAAGAAGATGATGAAGATGATGATTTCTTCGATGAATATAGTGATGAAAGTCTTAATATAGATAAAAATATGCCATTTGGTGGCTTGAATGGTAGTAGTGGTTCAAGACAGAATATAAATAGTGATTTGAATGCTAATTCAATGAATATACAAAGCAATCTTCCTCGTAAAGAGGATGAAGTCGCTGATAAAATGGTAGAAAGTGTAAATAAAGGTATGGATGCTTTATTTAGTAAGTTTAATCTTTAAGGTTAATATTGCTTGTCCAGCAATTAACATAAAAATATTTTTTAAATTTAGGAGGTACTCATAATGAGAACAAACGGACAGATTACAAGAATTGCAAATGAGATTTTTGCAAATTCACAGGAAGGTCTTAACAAGCTTGTTGAGACAAAGAAGGATGCTGTAAAGTCACTTAAGAAGGCTGATGTAGCACAGGGCATTGCTATTATTCAGGATATCGTTAGTGCAGTTGATACAATTCTTAAGGGAGCTTATGCTGAGGGAGTTGCACTTCCTGCACATCTTACAAAGATTGCTTATTCAGAAGAGAAGCTTGATGTTATTACAGTTTCAGTAAGAAGCAGACTTAAGGCAGCAACAAAGTATCGTAAGGATACAGAAATCGTAGTTGATGATAATATCGTTGCAGCAGTTGGTAAGGCTCTTACAGATTCTCTGTATGAGATGTTCTACATCGAGCAGGCTAATGAGAATATCGTTGAGCTGAATGCTAAAATCGAAGAGATTTGCACAGCTAATGAGATTCCTTTCACATTCGGATTTGCTGTTGATGCTGAGAGCGATGCTTATGTACTCAGTATTGATAATAACAAGGTTGTATTCAATGCTTCTATTTCAGCAGCTCATTCTATTTCAGAGCTTGGTATCTTCAAGGGCGGAGATGAGTACAATGAACTCGTAGCTAAGGAAGCTACTGAGAAGCTTGTTAACTCTCTCAAGGCTGTTCAGTCTACAACACAGATTATCAAGGCAGATATCGCTGTTATCAAGACAGTAACTGGTGTTTCTACAAAGAAGAGAGCATCAAAGCTCATTCGTGGTTCTTACCACAGAAATGCTAGATATCTTGACAGATTCAAGGAAGGTGTTGCTTACTTTGATGAGACAGTTAAGATTGGCAAGGAAGAGGTTGAGGTATTTGCTCTTGTTAATAAGGCTGAGGATGGTACAGTTACAGTTGTGCTTGACCCATTCAATGTAAAGGACAACTTCAAGGTAGACTTCGATGTTGTAAAGGCTATCAAGAAGTTCTAAGTATAAGGGGGTAGATTGTCATGTCTGATAATTTCAATACCCCTATAGGTGGAGATGATGACTGGGGAGACTATGATATGTCGAACCAGTCAGAAACTTCCCAAGATGATTGGGGTACTTCACCGCAATATGACAATCCAGACGCTGATAATTGGGATACTACATCTTATAGTGATGAAACAGATTCAGATGAGTCTGATAACTTTGCTAGTTTTGATGATAATGCTGATGAGAATCCAGATTCTTATTGGGAACAACAGGAATCATTTACTCAGAATGATAATCCACAAGTACAGAACCAACAGCCTACTGAGAGAAAGAAGTTAGGTTATAAAGGTACTGGTTTGGTAGTTGGTGGTGCTTTTATTCTTTTAGCACTTATACTCATGGTAATGGGTAAAGCTAAAATAAATAAGAAGCCACAGCAAACAACTTCTCAGACTCAGCAACAGGCAACTGAAGCTCCAGCAAATACTGCACAAAGTTCTGAACAAGCTCAGCCAACTCAAGCAAATGATGGTTCAGTTATGTTACAGAGTGTTGCAGAAAATATAACTTTAGATTATTCGGGCGATGTTTTATCGGCAAACGGTAAAATAAGCAATAAGTTAAGGTTTACGCAAGGTAATCAGGTTATATATTGTTTGGAAGTAACTATTGCAGTTGGTACGAGTTCAGAAACTGTGCGATATTATTGTAATTTTGCAACTTATAATGCAGTAAGTAAAGGTGATTTAGTTGTTGTAAAGTATCAGCAGATTCAGGATAGTTATATATCAGTTAATGAAATCACGAAGTAGGTCTAGTATCTTTTGTGCTAGACCTTTTTTCTTAAAGGAGAGTTTTATAATGAGAAAGAAGATTCTTTTAGTATCGAGTTTAGTTTGTATGATGATGTTAAGTGCTTGTGGGGGTAGTGTAGGTACAGTTAATGATACTCAATCTGCAAGTGCAACAGAAGCAAGTTCTGAGATTGCAGCTTCATCAGAGACAACAGAAGCTCCTCCAGAAGAGGAATTCCATCAGGAAGTTGAAGAAGTTGTATTAGATACTGCTTCAATCAGTGATGCTAAGGACTACTTTACTTTAAATGAGTTAACTATAAGTAAGCCAGGTGACTTTAGTATTGCAGCAAATAATGATAAGAAGTTAGATGGTAATATTGCTATCAAGTCGACTAAGACAGAGGATGGTAAAACTATTGTAGGTACTGTAACTGTTCCTTTAACAGATGCGTTAAAGGCTGAAGATGTGGATGTTACTCAGTGGTTAAACTTTGGTTTTATTGACCAGTTTACTGGTGCTTGTGTTGTTCTTAACGGTGAAGACCCAGTATATGCAGAGTTGATACCAGAAGGTGTGACTACTTCGATTACAATAGAAAGTGAAAGAGTTGTTGATGACTCTAATTACACTTTTAAGGTTACTGTAGATGTACCAAAGGATTATGAGTATGCTACTTTCTTCTTAGTTGGCTCAGATAAGGATTTAAACGATAAGGTTTCTTACAATAACTTTGTTAATGATATTGAGAAATTATATCCAAGTGGTATCGAGGATGTCTTATCTAAGTACACAATTACTTATTATCAGGAGTAATTTTTATATTTTTGAAAGGCTCATGTATTTGAGCCTTTTTATTTTGCTTTAGATTTGGCATTATTATATAGTAGTTTTTACGATAATATTATAAAAAACTGAAAGTTTTTGAATTATAGTTTTGTTTAGAGTCATTTTTTAAAGGTTATTTTTCAATTCACAAGTTCTCAAAAAATAATTTACTTATAGTTGATTTTTCGATTCTTGAAAAAATATAAAAGAATTTGCAAAAATCTGTTGACAAACTTAATGGGGTATGGTAAATTACTCTTGTGTTCAACAGTGAACGATGCTTTAGTTATTCGGTCTTGGTTGTTGATAGTGTTGATAACTTTGTGGATAACTTTAGTTGAAAATGTTGAAAACTTTTTTCAAAAAATTATAAAAAAGACTTGCAATCCTTTTACGAAAGAGTTATACTTCATAATGTAATCGAAAAGGAAATGCTGATTACAAAATAGTATATAAGTGCTTTGCAAGAAGCGTTATATAAATAAAATATTTTATCAAGGAGGGTAATGTTATGGCATTATCAGAAGCAATTCAGGAGAAGAAGCCTGAAGTAGGAACAAAGACAGTTGGTGGAAATTCTAAGTCAGATGCTTTCAAGGCACAGGGTGCAGCACTCAGAGCACAGATGAGTGAAGACCAGAAGCAGGTTGAGGGTTCTAAGAGAGATAAGGTTGCTTTCGTAGCAGCACTTGGTGACCCTAACAAGAAGCAGAGCCGTGTTGAAGGTAAAGAGGCTAAGCCATCTTATATGGTTGTTGGATATCAGTTCAAGGTTCTTGAGGACACTACTGTTCCATCAGCACCTCTTAAGCCAGATTTCAAGACACTTCTCGATGTTGATACTATCACAGAAGTACCTGTTAAGGCTGGTACAGTTGTATCTCTTAACCTTATCGAGACTGGTGCTTTCATTTCAAGACCTGAGTATGCAGGTAGCTTCACAGGTGAAGGTGTTGAGGTTTCCCTTATCGCTAAGATTTCTAAGGACAGAGAAGATCCTAAGCCAGCACTTCGTATGAGTTCAGGTAATGGCTCTATTAAGTCTAACATGGTTCTTATCGCAGATATGGTTACTGATGCAGAAGGCAAGGCTAGACCTCAGATTAAGGAAGAGTTCGCTGAGAAGTTTGGTGTGCTTTACAAGAAGAAGAGAACTACAAAGGGCAAGGGAGTTGCAGGTGGCAACGCAGCAGGCGAGTCTGCAAAGGATATCGCAGCAGCATTCAATGCTCTTTACAAGTCAAAGATGGCTTAATCGAGTATTCCGATTCAGTTCACAATACGGAAAGCCTAGTCAGGTTTTGGCTAGGCTTTTCTTTTAAATTTCATTTTGTTACAAAAGTGTTATAAGTTAAGGAGTGATTATTATATGCAAGAGAAGTCACTAACAAGTTCTGTGGCTAGTTGGTTTAAGGACTTGAAAGATTATTGGATGTTATACTTCAAGTTGAAGTTTTATAAGGTAGGATTGTTTTTTCAGAATGCAAAGAGATTAAATCTCTGGGGTAGATTCTTACTTAAAATTGAAAGTATTGTAATTTTTACATTATTTATAATAACTATTATAGGTAAAAGGATAAAAGAGTCTGCAATATATAAATGGTTTGTAAAAACTAGATTTTATAAAATGTGCAGACATTATAGTATTCGATTTAAGAAAGCAGTTGGTTATTATAAACTGAAAGTTCTTAAATTTAGTAATAAATGTGTAACAAATATAATCGATGCAAGAGAGGATTATATTGATAGAATAGAAGATAGTTCTAAACTGGAAAAAATATTAAAAATTAATGACTCAAATAGAAAGTATAAAGTTGATTATACTCCGACAGATATATCAGCTTGTGATAAATATGCTTCCAGTTTAGGTTTAGAAATATATTACATCGTTTATGATAATGCAAGGGCTAAAGAATATGGTAGTCAGAGAAAGATTAAATCTGATACAAATGTGTTGTTTAGTTTATCAGGTATAGATAGCATAACAAAGAAGTATGGAAAGAATGCAATAATCGATATAGTTGGGGTAGATAATAAAAGTATTCAGCATAGTATCTTCCATTATGAAAGACATATTGAAGGTTTTTATTTAGACTTCCTTTCAAATATTGAGTGTGCTTAAGTATTGAAAAAGACTTGACTTTTTGTCAGGTCTTTTTTGATATATTGTATAATATTTAGATTTCAATTTGGAGGTGTTTATTATGGAAGATATGGAAAATCTACCTTATCATAGAAAGTATCGACCAAATACATTAACTAAATATATAGGTAATGAAAAGCTTAAAGAGACTGCTATGGCAGCATTACAGGGTAATAAGCGACCTCAGGTTATTTTATTATATGGAGATTCTGGTTGTGGTAAAACCACTTTTGCTCGACTGCTTGCTAAGGAGTATTCTTGTGAGAATAGAGATGATGAGCATGGTGCTTGTGGAGAATGTCCTAACTGTCAGATGATAGATGAATATATAGTCACTGGTAATTTGGATATGATAACTAATATACAAGAAATTGATATCACAGACCAAAGTGGTAAGAATGATTTATCTGCTATCTTAGAGGATATGATGTTACCTACTTATGGAAATGAGTGGAAGATTTATATTCTTGATGAAGCACATCAGGCTTCTCAGGCATTACAGAATAGACTTCTTAAGATTACAGAAGAGCCACCAGAACATGTGCTTATAATGTTTTGTACTACTAATCCAGAGAAGTTGATTCCTACACTTAAGAATAGATGTCAATTACAACTTCATGTTCAAAAGCCTAAAGTTAAGGAATTAGCAGGTTTACTTCGTTATGTTTGTCAATGTGAACAAGTTGAATATGATATGCGAGGTCTTGAGTTTATAGCAAACAGAGGCGAATTAACCATAAGAACTGCATTACAGAATCTTCAACAGGTAGTTACGGAGCAACAGTGTGCAGATTATAATAGTGCAACTAAGGTATTCGAGACAATTTCTAATGCACTTATTATGGATATTTTTACAGCATTAAAATCCAAGGACGTTTTTAGATTCGTAACTCTCCTTTACGAAATAAAGGCGAAAATGGATTTAACTGTGTTCTTGACTGAGTTGAAAGGCTTTGTTATTCGAGGTATCTATACTATCAATGGCATAACTTTAGATGGAGTTTCTGATAATGAGTTGAAGGTATATCGAAATTTATTTGGTGATTTAGGGGTATCTCAAATCAGTTATTTACTTAAAAGATTGCTTAGTTTAGATACGAGAAATCTTGAAATAGAACTACTTTCTTTGGGGTATGCAGGTTTGGATTTACCAGTACAAGAAGAGAAAAAAGATGTTGTAATTAAGCCTATTGAAGGTGAGTTAGCTTTAGAAGAGAAAAATGCAAATTCAGTCATTAAAGAGAAACGAGAGGCTGATTATGATAAAGGTGTTGAGAATGCATCTAATATGATGCAGGCAGCAAGTATTGAGTCCATTTTAAGTATGGGTGGTTCTTTAGTTAATAAATGATTCTTTAATTTATTAATAAATTCCTTGTAGCGTTTTTCTACAAAAAACTAAATAAGGAGGTAAAGAGCTATGAAGATTGCTACAAAGAGTCAAAGACTGTTCAGCAGAATGCTTCTTGTTTTTTGCATGATGAGTATCATTGCATTTGCAAGCCCAGTGTTAATTCATGCTGAAGGTGGTCTAAGTGGTGACGGCATTGGCAGTTCTACTACTGAAGATGGTGGTAATTCTGGCGATGACGATTCAATTTCTGATTATCTCAAGGGGTACACTCCAGTTACCGATGAGAATATGCAGAAAGCATCTAAGTTGGCTGGACCGATTGCAAGTGCTATCGGTACCGTATCAGGTTTCATTATTATTGTAGTAAGTGCAGGAATTTTTCTTGTAACAGCCTTAGACCTATGTTATATAGGTTTACCATTTACTCGTAATATGCTTGCCCCTCAAGCTGTAGGTGGAGGTGCACCTATGGGAGGCATGGGCATGGGTATGGGAGGTATGGGTGGCATGATGGGAGGTGCTGGAGCACAACCTCAGCCACGCAAATGGGTTTCAGATGAAGCAATCCAAGCAGTTGCTATGGCTAACCCTCAAGGTGGAGCAATGGGTGGCTCACCTATGATGGGTGGAGGCATGGGAATGGGTATGGGTGCTATGGGAGGCATGGGTGCTATGGGAGGCGGTCAGCCAGTACCTACCAAGTCTGTTATCCTCACATACCTTAAAAAGAGGTCATTCTTCATAATTGTATTTACAATCTGTACAATTCTTCTTATGAGTTCTGTATTTACAGATTGTGGTATAAATCTTGCAGAGTTACTTTACAAAGTACTTAACAAGTTTAATGGAGAAATCTCTAATGTATCTGTTGATTAATCAGATATAACAAAATAATCATATTTTTGGTGAGAGAATGAAAATTTCTCTCACCTTTCTTTTTATTTATCTGATATCTAAATATTTTACATGATTGTTTTTTAGTAGAAAGTTGGTGATTTTCTATGGAAATTTTTAGAGCATTATTAGATTCTGCAAAGAAGAAAGATTCAACTCCAATGGAAAGATTGGAGGTAAATCGTGTAAGAACTACTATTGAGGATTTATGTGAGGAACACCTTACTAATAGTGATGACCTATTTAAGTTTGAGGCATTACCATCAGCGATTGATGCTGTTTTAGCTACACTTGAGGGTGAGAAGTTCCAAGAGAAGTATGAATTTCAACAGGTAGATGAAACTATTTTTGTTGTCAGATTGAAAGAGTTAAATATTCTTTAGGTTGGTGATTATATGGAAATGGATAAAACAAGTATAGCTATTAAGGTTTATGTGATAGCTGAAGAGTATGGTGTTCCTCGCACTATAGTTAAATCTATAATTTCAAGTTATATTGATTATTGTAAAGATTTGATTTTACATGGAGAAAGGGTTGACTTTGTTGGGCTAGTTTCTGTAGTTCCAGATGTTCAAGTAGAGACTTATAATTCAACTCTTGCATTTGAGTGTACTAAACTTGCAGATGTTTTAGGAATTCCATATAATACTGTATTTATTATAATAAGAGAATATATTAATGGACTTATAGATGAATTATTAAATGGAAAGTCCGTAGAAATAAGGGGTATCGTTACTATGAAACCTTATTATGAGAATGATAAGATTGGTGGAATACACGCTTCAATTTCTACGAGTATTAAAAAAGCATTATCTTTAATTGATTCTCCAGTTTCTTTTGTTCGTGTTCATACACATAAGTTATTAAAGTATAATTTACAACAAGTTAATTCAAAGTTAGCTTCGTAAAAGTAAATATAAAAATAATTATTATGTAGTTGTAAGGTGGTGTTAGGATTTGACTGGTAAGACACACAAAGCAGGTGGAATGTTATGTAGTATAATAGGATTCGCAATCCTGCGAGAAAAAGGTCTTTTACTGCCAGAGGTTAGTGAAGGAATTCAGTGGTTAGTTATGTATCCATTCTGTATATGGGGTAGTCTAGCAAGTGATTTAGACCATAATCCAGATTCAATACCGATGAAGGATATTCCTAGTACAGCAGTGAATAAAGTATTACATTTAACACACCCTTTAGTCAAGACAATAGAAAAGGCTTCATCAGAAAGCGAGAGAAAAAAGAATGTAGTTTATCAAGGTGCTAAGTTCCTAGATGCTAAGCATAGAAGTTGGCAAACTCATTCAGATTTAACACTTTATGTGTTAATAGGGCTTCTTTATTGTATTATGAATAATAAGTTCACATTTCTTTCTGCTTTAGATGTTTCTTTACTATCAATTGTATTAATGGGAATTTCGTTAGGTATAATAGCACATTTCATACTGGATATGATAACGCCAGAAGGGGTATGGTGTATACCATTTGTTTTGGTCAATGCTTTTTTAGGAATATTTAATCCTAGACTAAAAATATTACCTGAGAAGATACATTTCGTACCTCATAAGAAATTCTTTGCAACAGGTGGTAAATGGGAAGAGTTTATACAAAAAGTTCTTAAATGGGCTACAATAGTAGCAAGTATTTGGTTCTTCTTTACTCTTCTAGTACCAGATTGGAAATCGTTAATACCTTTTACTATTTCATTTTAGAAGAATAAATTTTAAGGAGGACATTGTTATGAAGGTAACAAAAAGAAGCCAAAAAGTTTTGGCTATCATAATGTTGAGTCTTATGATGTTAGGCTCATTTATGTATCTTAAGCCTAAAGCAGGCGGTGCAGATACGAGTGCAGCAGAGGCTGAAGCAGCATTAAAGACTGCAGTTTATCAGGGTTCTATAACCACATCTTACGATATGCTTGATTTCGCAACTGATGAGTTCAAGACAGAAGGTGGTGGTTTCAAGCTTTACACTAGCATTTCTAATTACGATAATTACATTAATGCAGATGTATTTAGTACATTAAAAGCTGGTGAGAAGCAGAAGTTCTTAAAAGATGAGCTTCAGATTGGTAATGCTATGGTTTATGCTACTGAGAATGATGACCCATTAGGTGGTGGTGTTACATCTGATACACTTAATGGTATGCTTCAGACTTTACAGGATAAGTCAGGTATGGGTTCTCAGCTTTTAGCTACACTGCTTAGTGAAACTAAGCCAGATTATGCAACAGCAAATAGATTATATAAGCCATTCAGTGGTGTAGTTGGTACAATACTTGGTGTTATATCAATTCTCATTATGGCACTCTTAGGTATAACAATGGCACTTGATATTGCATTTATCGTTATCCCTGCATTCCAGCTTATTATGGGTGGAGATGATGGTGGAAATGGTAAAGAGGGTAGTAAGTTCTCTAAGCTTATTTCAGTTGAAGCTCGTAATGCAGTAAATGCAGCCGAAGGTGGCGGAGGTGCAGGTGGTCAAGATGGCTCAGGACATAAGATGGCACTTGGTATATATTTCAAGGCTAGATGGAAAGGCTTAGTTATTCTTGGTATCTGTTTGTTATACTTAGTACAAGGTCAGATTTACAGCTTTGTAGCTTGGGTAATAGACCTTTTAAGTGGTTTCTTAGGTTTCTAAGTTTTTACTCATTAGGAGGTAGTGTATATGAGAAGGATTTTGAGTTCTGTTTTAGCACTACTCTTAATAATGGGGGTAGTCGTAAGACTATCCCCATTTTATTATGTTAATGCTAGTGCTAATCCAACAATAACAATTGATGCAGGAAATACAACAGAAGTTAGCAAGATACAAGATTGTTGTATTCAAATAAATGACGATATTAAAACAGATGTTTTAACTGGTAAGTCAGGTAATAAAAGTCAACAAGAACTTCAGTGGGATTATCTTGAATATAAGCTTGAAGCAGGTACTGGGGTTTCTAAAGGTGCAAAAACTACTATTACAATTACTATAAATCAAACAAGATATAAGGCTTTAAGTCAGGAGAAGCGACAAGACTTAATGGAGATAGCTTTAACAGGGATTCAGAATAGTGGTATGAGTACTACAAATAGAAATAAAATGTATAATTTCGTTTCTAAATCTGATGAGGCTACTGCAAGTTTAGTAAGACAGTTAAGTAATGATGTGAATGCTGATTTTGGTGAGGCTTATTCAATGTTTAAGCCATTTACAGGTGTTTTAGGTACTTTCTTAGGTGTTTTATCTTTATTGATATTTATTTTACTTGGTATTACCGTAACTATAGATTTGGCTTATATTAACATACCAGCTTTCCAGATATTCTGTATGGGTGCTACAAAAGAGGAAAAGCCTAAGTTTGTTTCTATTGAAGCAGTTAATGCAGTTAAAGAGTCAGAAACAAAGCCAGACACAAGTTCTGGAGTAGCTTATTTCAGAATGAAGACAAAGCAATTTATAGCTTTAGGTGTTTGCTTATTATATTTAGTTAGTGGTAAACTCTATGTATTGTTAGCAAATATAATTGACTACTTCCAAGGGGTATTACCAGATTAAGTTAGAGGAGGTTTAACCTATGTTAAGGTTGATACAAAAATACAATATAAAAAGGGGAATTGCATCTGTTCTTGCTTTGCTGATGCTTGTATCAGCTTTTGCTAGTATTAAGCCTTTAGATGCTAAGGCAGATTCAAATGACCGAAGGAAGACTTACTTAGAGCTTATGGCAGGTAAAGATTTAACTGATATAAGTGATGTTAGTGCATTAACGAGTGAGGATTTAAGATGTATAGCTTTATTCTTATCTAACTATTACTTACCTTTTTCTACAGTGTTAGATAATACTGATGCTGAGGTAGCAGCAAGCAATAAAGCTAATATGGTAGACTGTTTAAAGAAGATTGGTTTTGATGGAGAAGCAGCAGAACAAATTGTGGAAACAATTTATAAGCAGACTTTAGCTACTGCAAAGCCATTATATGTAGATGGTTTAGATGCTAATAGAACAATAGATTCAAGTGTGTCAGCTGATTGGACATCTTTTGGTTGGGGTAAAGACCATAATGACCCAGGAGTTACTGGAAATTCTTTTAAGACACAGGATTATAAAGATCATGTAGGTGAAATGATTGATGACAAATACACTCCTTTAACATTATTTATTTGGGATTCAGTTATGAGAGACCAATCTGATAGACCATCAGATGGGTTAAATTCAGGAAATATAACTCTTTATTGGGATAATGATGGAACAATGCAACCTTGTTTTAAGGTTGATAATTTAGTAAGAAACTTGTATATATCCATGACATCAACTCCAAATGGCTCAAGTCAAAAGAAAATGTCAGCTTGGGGTGACGGAGCTATGGGAAATGCAATGGCATTAATAAAAGGTGGAAAGACAGACACAGATGGGGTAGTTTTAGGTGCTGATGGTCAAGAGTTATCTGAAACAGAAATTTATGCTTCATTTATCTTTACTGAGAAAATGTATGTAGACTGGGTTGGTAATATAGTAGCTGATTTAGGTACACATAGAGTAGTAGTTTTTCCAGCAGCTTGTAATCCTTATGTATTTTCACATATAGGTGAGGCTACTTCAACAGATGCAGCTGATTTAAGCCCACATGCTAATTTAATATCTGTTCAGACACAACAAATGATAAAGAGAATGGGTAGTTGGTTTGATGTTGATGACAGTGGTTTAATTACTAGTTCAACTAATGGTGTTGCATCTATATTAACTGAAGTAGCTTCATTAGACCCAGATTATCAAACTAAGCATGACCTAAAAACTGGTGGTTATTTGTTATCTAGTAGTTTTAAGATACAATCAGAAATGAAGATGTCATATAATAATACTAAGCAAGTTACATGGGATTCTTATGAGAAGTTTTGGGGTGGTAATACATCTAAGGATTCAGCAAAACAATTGAAGAAAAGAGCTGCAGATATGAAGATTTCTGGTACATATCCATATGATAACCCAGATGATGATTGGGCTGCAGATGGCGAATTCAATATGAGTTTTAGGACTGTAGTATTAGGTAATAAAGATACTGTTTCAACATATTTAGTATATAAATCTATACCTAATGTAGATGAGTTAGAGGATGATGCTTTAGGTAGTCAGTCTTTTGTTGTAAATGATTTTATGAAGTCTAATTTGAAAGAGACTCCATATTTTAACTCTGTTCAGAGTGATATAGGTGCAGGAAAGTTCAAAGTTTTTACTGCGAATGCTTCTGATTCTGCTGAGTTGGCAAACTACTTTATAAGTTATGCTTTTGCTTATGCAAATAAAGATGCTGTAAATGGTGAGAGTTATAAAGGTAGTGAAGCTAAATATTATGTTGATATAAAGTTTAATGATATCTTCCCTAATACTGATGGTGAGGCTATTGAGTGGGAAACAAATTCACATACTGGTGATAAAGTTATGAGTTTTGTTTACTATTTATTACATCCAGTTGAAGGTGCAGCTTATGTAGCAACTTTATTTAAGAATAAAGTTTCAGGTATTATTGTAGGTTGGCATGAAGATGTAGTAGGTGGTACAGATTCAAATTATACAACAGGTATGACAAAGTACTTAGGATTCACGGGGTATGCTACGAGTCCAAGTTTATATGATATAGATTGGATAGCAGGTATTTTAGATACCTATAATAATCTTATAGTTTATGTAATAATATTGTTATGTGTGATATTGTTATGCTATGTATTAATAGGTAGTTTAACAATACAAAGAGGTGTAATTGGTGTATTTTGTTTTGCAATATTAGCGTTTTTACCTCCAGTTGCTATTAATGCAAGTGTAGAAATGATAAATAGAACTTGTGATAGTATTTATAGTAGTAAATTTGATTATTGGGCTATATGTCAGGTGGAGGGCTATTTACCTAAATTAAATGCAATTCAACAAGCTGATAATGTTAATGATTATATAGCAGCTTTAATGGATATAAAGACTGTTAATGATAGTATTGCTGGTGAGTCAGAGTCTACATTCTCAGGTGTTAAATTAAAGTGGGTATCACCTAAGAAATTTAATGATATGACAGCAGTAACAAATGAATTATCGGAGTCACAGCAAATGTCATCAACATTTTCTCCTACTTTTATTCATGTATTATCAAATTCTTTAGCTTCTACAAATTCAACTGAGGAATTTGTTCAAGATGCAGATTACTTATATAGAGATTATTTAGATATTTATAGGTATGCTTCAACAAGTTATAATTTATATACTACATTTAATTTAAATGACTCTATTAGGAAGTCAGGTACAAAAGTTTCACTTGATGGTGGTGATACTACAGTTAGTAATGCTATTTTAGCAGGTGCAAAAACATATAATTCTGTTGGTGAGAACTGGTTATCTTGTACTTATGCTTATATCCCAGATTCAAGTGTTAAAGATACATTTAATCTTTCAAAAGATGGCATGGCTACACAGTTTGTACCTAGAAATATTAAGTACCTTGATAGTGGTTTAAACTTTGCAATGTTTGCTGTAGATGCTAATAGCCCTAAAGATAAAAATACAGCCTATTCAAGTTTATCTGATGATGTTAAAGGCACATCAAGTCTTGAGCATAGAAGAAAAGGATTTATGTATAATGGGGTTGATTATACAAATACTGCAAATACTGATTCAATGGGAAATTACTACACTCAGAATGGTGGTTCTTTGGCAACAGGTTTGTTTATAAACTTTAATTATGTAGCTAATCAAACAGCAAGAAATTATTATTGGTTAGATTATAAATGTAATTATCAACCTAACTTTGAATTAAATGAGATATCATTAGCTTCTCCAAATACTTATTTTGGACTAACTAATGATACTTATAGTATAACATTAAATGATTATTTAAGGTATGCAAATTTTGATACTTATAATACATCTACTGAGACGGGTGAGTTGCAATTAGACGATAATGGTAGACTTACTAATTTATCTGCAGGAAGAGTTTATAAAGATTTATCTTCATTCTATTATGCTTTATATACTGAGTCACCTTATTACTTCTTTAACTACAATGTCAGAGACCAGTTAAATGTATCAAGAGTTGAGCCAATAGATTTAGATTCGGCAAAGGGTGCTTTATCTTCATATAATTATAATTATAGAGATTTAACATCCACTAAAGGTAATTTAGCAGCATTATTCTTAAAGGATAATCAATCATATTTCTATAACTTACAGCCTAATGCAGGTGATGGTTATGGTGAGATGCGTGATTATATGAATTTCCACGATTTCTTCTATTATGTTTATCCTTTATTGCAATATGGTACAAGGACAGCTAAAGAATGGGATGACGAGTTTGGTTTATTCCTTTATGATGATTGTTCTTTACATTTTAACAATGACTGTACATTTTCATACGATGGGGTAGTTTATAAGAGTGTTCTTGATTCTGAGTTTAAGAAGAAATTAAAGGACATGGATGATGAAGAAAAGTTTAAGTTTTGGCATAACTTTAATGTAAATGCTATTTATAATCAGTATAGTCCTTGGCTTGATGCAATGGAAGATTGTGATTATGCTAAGGCAGAAGAAATAACTGTAATGGGTAATAAGTTTACTGTTCAGAACCCATTAGACCCTACTACATATTTTAAGATGGATGAAAATAATAATATTACTGAAGGTAGATATATGGTATTCAGTAGGTCTGAAATGAAGTATTATGGTCTAGATTGGTCACAGTTGACTAAAGTAGAGCAGAAAATTATAACAGTTCAAGATAATGTATATAATAAGACATTAAATATTATGAATTATTATACTTTATCTGATGAGACTTTAATAACTGAGTATGCTATGATTCAGCTATTTGAGTTCAATAAAGAGTTTAGTCAGGCAAATCTTATAGGTAATACTTATCAGTTATATCCTCAAGGTTATGAATTAAAGGCATTTACTTATGATTCATATTTAAGATTAATAGTAGCTGAAGCTAGTGGTGAGGATTTACAGACTACTGATGGTACAAGTATATATTCTAGAATAATTTCAAAGACAAGTATTTTCTTCGGAATATGTCTTTTAGTAAATGACTTCATAGCAGTTTATTTGATACCAGGTCTTAAGATTGCATTCTTAATTGCCTTATTCTTCTCAAGTATAGCACTGATAATTAGTTCTGCTGTCAAGTTAGAGTTAAATATAGCAGCAGCAGCTTGGAAGAGTTTAATTTCACCATTGCTTAGTTACTCATTAATTAGTATTGGTATGGCTTGGATAGTTAGCTTGTTTATGAGTAACGGAGCACAAGGGGTAGTCCAAACTGGTAAGACAGTTACATTAGGTGACCCTACAATGGCTATATTAGCTATGATTATAATAAATACAGCAGTTTTAGTCCTTTATTGGAAAGTAGTTAAAAAGTGTATTAAAGATGTAATTACTTATGGTAAGGCTTTAGCTACAAGTATTGGTGGTGCTGTTGGAGGTGCTTTAGGTACTGTTGCAGCAGGAGCACTTAAGGGTAAGACTTCTGGAAAAGGTTCATATTCTGGTAATGCTTCTAATTCCGCTCAACAAAGAGGTAGAGATAATGCACCAGATGGAAAAGGTTCATCAGGAAATCTTGGTAGGTCGCTTGCAGGTGGTGCTTTAGGTGGGGCTGTAGCTGGTGATATGATTTCAGATACTATGAAAGATGAAATTGCTCGTCAGAATGCAAGAGAAGATGCTCGTAAGGGTATGAATAAGTATGACGAAAAGGCTATGGGTAAGCAAGAGGCTAAGGAAGATAAGTATCGTAAGAAGAGTGAAAAACTTTTCCATGATGCAGAAAAGGCTGAAGCTAATGGACATAGTGGTAGAGCTGAGCGAAAACTAAATAAAGCAGTCAAGAATGAAAATAAGATGAATAGAGCAAAGAAGTATCAGGCAAATATTCAAGAAAAAGGTAGATTTGGTGCATTTAAAGAAAGAACAAAAGAAAATATTGGTATTGTCGGTTCTAAGGCAGCCAAAGGTATTGGTGCAGTTAAATCTGCAGGAAGTAGTGCAGCTTATTCTGTAAAGAGTGGTGCAGTTGGTGAGAGACTTGGTAGTAGCATAAGAAAGACTGGAGAAGCAGGTCGAGCTACAGCTAAATTTGTAAGAAATGCACCAGCCAATATTAAGAAAGGTGCTATTGCAGGAACAAAGAAAATTGGTGGAGCAGTAGCAAAAGGTGCTGTTATAGGGCATAAAGTTGGCGAGGCAGGAAAAGCAGTAAGTAATTCTGTTGGAAAAGGTATCAGTAATGGTATGGCACGAACAGCAGGTGCTTATAAAAATAATGTAGCAGGCTTTAAGTCTGGACTAAAGGGTTCTAATTAAGGAGGTTAGTTTATTATGGCGATGGATATGCGACCACAACCAGAGGATACAGCTATTAATATCCCAGTTACATTTGATTATCGTGGAGGTAAAAGTGCTAATGTTAAAGGTAATGTTATTGCTATAATAATATTCGTTTTAGTTCCAATAATCGTAACAGTTGGTATATTTAAGAGTTTAGACTTAGAACTTTGGCAAAAGTTTCTATACTCAGGGGTAGTTTTATATGTAGGTTTGTTTTTAATAAGATTCTTTATATTGAAAGAAACATATTATAGTGATGTATATGAGACACTTAAGGCTAAAGATTTTAGATTAAAAACAAATGAAATATGGCAGATTTTTGATATTGACTCTAATTACCCTTACATTTCTTATTTTAGAAATGGTTATAAAGGAATTTTTGTCAAAATGGAAAAAGATGTTATAACTGGTAAGCCAGAAACAGCTATGTATGACCATTATGAAGCTATCGCAGATGCGTATAATGTAGCTCATTCCTTAAATATGAACATTATACATATTGATTATATGGATAATATTGGTAATGACCCAAGATTACAAACAATGTATGATGATTTGGCTGAAGTAAGTAATATGGATATGCAAGACTTACTTATTGACATCTATTCTTATTTACAAGATAATATGAGTATGAACTATGCTAGTTTTGATATCTATTTGTTCTTAACAAGAGATAACCTAAATAATTTTACTTACAATGTTCAGAGTGTTGTAAGTAGAATGTTAGGTGGTAACTTTATTACTTATAAAATCTTAGATAGAAATGATATTTCGAGTGTTTGTACTGCATTATTTAATTTACATGACTTCAGTGTATTTGAAGCTTGTGAGAATGTATTACAAACAACCTCACATTCAGGTATTATACCTATAAGTGTCATACATCCAGATGGAACTGAGGATAAGTTAAATAAAACTCAAGCAGAAAAACGAGCTGAAGCTCAAGAAAAAGCTAGAAAGCAGAAAGAGGCTTTACAAGAAGCTGAGAGAGAAAAGCAGAGAGCAAAGCTTAAGAAGAAAGGTTTACTTAAAGAACCTGTTATTGATAACACAGAATTAGATATATTTATGGACACAGGGGTACTTACAAGCGATATGAATCCTAATAAACCTATCTTTAATGATAAGAAATCAGAAGAGTCTAATGATGATGAAGATATAGACTTATTTGGTTAAAAATCAATATCAAGTTGGGGTAGTTTCGTACTACCTTAACTTGATATTATTTTTTATTAGTGGATATTTTTGTAATTTAATCGTTGAATAGTTTGATTTAAGTACTTTATTTTTCAATATTATATATGAGGTGATAATTATGAAATTAGCGTTAGTTTTAGGGACTAGTCAAGGACAGGCTGTAAAGCCAAGATTAGAGGGGGTAAAGGATAATTTAGATATAGATATCTATGATAATATTCCAAAGTTCATAGATTTGGCATTTAAGAAAAATACTAAGTATGATAGAATATTAATTTTATCTACCATGCTTAAGACAAATACAATATTAGAAGACCTTTATAACTATTGGTCAAGTACTTCAAAGGAAACGCAGATTGTTGTTTTATGTAGAAAAGGTAAAGACGAGGGGGTAGCTAATACTTTCTTACAAGTATTCAAGACAACTGTTGCAGCAGTTATGTTTGTAGATAAAACAACAGTGCAGGTTCTTTCTGAAGCAGCTATATTACCACCTATTAAGATTACTGAGAAGTATGGTATTAAGGATTATTTAAATGTCGAGACTGAAGAGGCTATATATGAAGAGCCAGAACCAGAAGTTAAGGAAGTTAAACCAGAACCTCAGAAGAAAAAGGGTGGTTTTTTGAGTGGTTTATTTGGTGGAAAGAAAGCAGAACCTCAGAAGCCAGTTCAAAATACACAGCAACAGAATGATGTTAATCAAGAGAATAATCAAAATGATTATCAAGAAGATTATCAGAATGATGAATATCAAAATGATAATTATGATGATGATTATCAAGAAGAATATCAGGATGATGGCTATCAAGATGATAATTATCAGGATGAAGATTATCAAGAAAACTATCAGGAAGATGATTATCAAGAAGAATATCAGGATGATGGTTATCAAGATGATAATAATCAAGAAAATTATCAGGATACTACATCAGATGATGTACAACAGGAGCAAGTTCAGGAAGATGATTTTGATTATACTGATGATGATACCAGTTTTTCAAATGAGCCAGTAGAAAATGATTTTTCGGAAAATATACATGATGAAGCTCAGGTACTGACAGCTGATTTAAATCCTTTCATTAATAAGCAAGTTACAACTCCAGAAGATAAAAAGGAAAGTGTACAGGAGTTTGTAGAAAATAATATAAGCCAGCCAAATTTAGATGGCAATACAGAAAGTTCTGTTGTAGAGGATATACCGATACAACCTAAAAAAGAGAAGATACCTAAGCAGCATACAAGTTCTGTAGAGGTTGAAGAAGTTGATGAAGATTTTTCGTCTTTCTCTATGGGAAGTTCTAATGCTTTTACTGAAGATACTTCAGAATTGGATAATGACTTTATCCCAGAAACAGTTGATGAAGACTTCGGAGCACAAACATTTAGAGATACTCAGAGTAGAAAGCAACAGCAGAGACCTACAGAAGTAGCTGATGTAGATGAGGATTTGGGTGACTTAAGTGTTGCTAGTGCTGAGGAGGCATATAGACAAGCTAATGAGCAACCAAAGGTTATAGTTAAGGAAGTTGTTAGAGAAGTTGAGAAGCCAGTTTTAGGTTCAAGTGGAAATACTTTACGAGGAGTTCTTGGGGGTAGACTTCATAAGACAATAATTGTAACAGGAGACAGAGGTACTGGTGTTACAACAACTGCACTTATGTTAGCTAAGGAGTTTGCTAAAAAGGTAAAAGTGCTATACTTTGATTGTGATGTGGTTAATCATGGTCTACTGAGTTATATTGATTATAGCACTTTTAGGGATTATGAAAATATACACATGCAAGGTGTTAAGTTGTGTAGAAAAAATAGTGCATTTCCAAATTGTGTAGTTAGTTATGACACTAATCTTGATATATTAACAACAGATTATAGTTGTGATACAACTGATGAAGAGTTAGAGATAGCTCAAGGAGTAGTTGCAGAAAATGTAGAAAAGTATGGGGTAGTTATTGTTGATTGCCCAGTTTCTAAGTTACATTGTATTCAAGATTTGGTTCTTATTGGTAATGGTATTATATGTGTTGAAGAGTCAAAGCGTGGCTTTATGAATATGCTTTGTCAGTTTGAGGGTAGTCCTTTAGCAATGAGATATAAGAGAACTTTAGCTAATAAGGGTACTATGTTTGTAACAAAGAATAATAAGAATACAGATTTAAAGAAGCTTATTAAGTATATCAGTGATTTATTTGCTTCTGATGGTGCAGATTGGTTAAATATGCCTACCATTCAATTTAATGGTAAGTTAAATGATAAAATTATCAATGAAGTTTTAGAGAGCTAGTAGGAGGTAGTTTATGAAAGTTATAGTTTCAACTAAGTTAGAAGATATTTATGATAATTTTGTTCTTACGGATTCTCTTAAGAAGGTTAGAGAGATGCCAGGAGTTACAACTCTTATACTAAATGATTGTATAGAGGGTGATTTCGATATAGGAGTTTTTATTTCTGAGTTCCACAAAAATGGTGTAAAACAGTTTGTTTATATAACTGAAAACCCATCGACAACTGTTAAGATGGTAATAAAAGGTGTTAATGGTTACTTTATTGAAGATGAGTTTTATCTTCAGGATGAAGAGGAACTTATGAGCCTTTTAGAAGAGCTTGGTCTTGAGGAAGATGGTAATAATTACTCATTAGCTACTTCTAATATCAAAGTTATAAGCGACTTTATGCAGGCTTTTGCTAGGGGTGAGGATAGGATTAAAGCTCCAGTTTATCTTGAACAGGTTTCCACTGCTGTTAATGAACTTGTAGAGATTAATCACAATCAGGAACTTCAGATTTCAGCAATGGGTACAAGTGCTATTGAGGTGTTTGAGAAAGCAAGTTCTATAATTAAGGCTATGGATACACAGAGAAAGAACATCGAAAAGCAGTTACAAGAGTTGGAGGATAATCAAAATAATGCACCAACGAGAGTTAATTTAAGTAATAGTTTGATGTTTTGGCAGCCATATAGGTATGTTGGTAATACAAAGATTCTTCTTATCAGAGAGTTAAGTGCTTGTAGATACCTCACATCATTCACTTTGGGGTACTTACATCATTTACATTATGAGATGAATAAGCGTGTAAAGCTTGTTATTTGTAGACAGAAGGCACAGGGTTTAGCTTTAAGATATAATCATGAAATGTTTACATTTATAAATTCTGATAATGCAAATATGTCATCATTATATGATAGTGAAATTATAGTTACAGATAGTCCTAAGAAAGAGATAATGAAGGATTTACTTTCTAAGCCTTGTGACTTAATAATTGTACTTGATAGATTATTTGGAAATATGGATATAGTTAGTGGTAAGATTACTGCAAAGGTTAATGCAATTAGTGGTAGAGGAGACTTACAGAGGTTTCATGTAAAGGCTGAGGATTGTATCTTTTCAGTAACTGGTGTTAAGAATTCATTTTGTAACTTATTTACTATAAAAGAGTTTCCAGATGAAGTAGATGCTAGATATGCTTATTATAATCAGACTTTTGCTGATGCTTATGCTAAGTTTGATAAAAAAGTAGGTATTATAAAGTAGGAGGTTTGAGATATGGGTATACCATTTATAAGTAAGGGTTCAGAGCATCCAAAGCGAACAATAAATTTTGTTCAGCTTTGGGATAAAATTGGAACATCTTACATAAAAAAGAATGACTCTAATTATGGCGAAACAAGAACATATAATATGTATGCAGACCTTTTAGGGTTTTATAGTGGAGAGGATAATGTGAGTTACATTTTTTCTATTGATGGTTATCCTAGAGAAATTGAAAATTCTTATGTGTCCACTTTAAGAAGAGAGTGTAAAGATGGAGTTAGAATTTCGTTTATAAGTCCTCTTGAGAAAACAGTTATTGAATGGAATTCTCCGCAGATTAGGGCTAAGTTAAGAACTTGGAGATTAATGGATAATGATGGGGAAGATGTTGATGAGTATAACCTTTTCCAGAACTTAAATATGTTAGATAGTCAGGATTGGAGAAAAGACAGTCTTGTTTATCTTTCAACTTCTGAAATAAGAAGAAAGCGTAAACTTTTCAAGTTCAGAACTTTAATGATTATATCAGGAAAGCGAGGGGTAGATTTTAATAATTCTGTAAAAGAGATTGTCAATTTATGTAAGATAATGAATATTAAAATCTCAAGAGTTATCGGTGATATACCAGAGTATCTTAAAGTATTTAGTCCTTTTTCAAATACTTTTGATAATAAGATATTAGATAAATGTGGTTGTATTACTATACCAGATGAATTACTTTCTAGATTTAATACTTATGCACAAGGTACAGTAGGAAGAAGTGGAATATATTGGGGTACTGATATTTATTCTGCATTCCCTTGTTTGAAACCAGTTAAAGCTACTACAGAGACTGCTGAGAACTGGTTGATAACAGCAGAAACTGGTGGTGGTAAGTCATTCTTCGTTAAAGGTATTTTAGTTCAGCTTTTAGCAAAAGACTTATATAATGGTACAATAATGGATGTCGAAGGTTTTGAGTATTTACCTTTAGCAAATTATTTATCGAATAATGATGATGTAGTTGTTCTTAATATGGGTGAAGGTTCTGGTGCTTATTATGACCCATTTGAGATTATGATAACAGGAGATAAGGACTTGGATGGTGATATGTATTCATTAAGTACATCATTTACTTTATCTTTATTTAAGTGTTTACTTGGTTCAACTCAGGACGATGATGAATGGGTTGATATTGTTATAAATGATGCAGTATCATTAACATACGGCAAAGCAGGGGTAGATGCTACTGATATGGATACTTGGAAAAATTCTCATGGCTTTACTATTTATGATGTTTATGATACTTTAAAGTCATTAAAATCTAATGGTAATGCTACAAGAGCTGTTGCAAGTATGTTTACACACTCATTATACGAGGAAAAGATGGGTGTAGGTAAAAAGCTTGATAAGAATGATGTTAATAGACTTATAAATGCTAATGAAGGCTATCAGAAAGCTATTGATATGTGTATAGCTAAGATTTCTCGTTATTTTGAGCCTAACGGTGTTAGGGCTAGTTTATTTAGAAATCGTATAGATATAAAAGAAGTTCAGGATGCTAAGCTTGTTATTTGTTCATTTGGTATGGCAGGTAAGTCACCTAATACAGTAGACCCGATACAGATGGCTTTGATGCAGTTATACTCAGCTAATATTTCACATTTAAGGTCAATATTTAGTAAGAACAATGGTAAGTTTAACTTTAAACTTTGGGAAGAGTTTCAGCGTTGGGGTGGTTTTCCAGATGCAGATAAAACTATAAATGTTGCTCTTACTGGTGGTCGTAAGTTAGGTGATATCAATATAATTATAACAAATAAGGTTATAGATATGCTTGAAGATGATAAGTTTGGTGTATTTTCCAATATAACTTCATTTGCCATAGGTGCTATAGGTGATGCTTATGTTAGAGAGGAACTTTGTAATCGTCTTACAATCCCTCAGATGGCACCAGAGTTGGATAAATTATCTAATGAGAATAAAGATTTAGCTCTTTATGTTGAAGGTGATACTCTTATGTCAAATCCGTATAAGAAAGCATTTCTTATTGGACTTGATAGGACAATATATACAATATCTAAAATGATGATTCCTAAAGAGTTAAGAGAAAGCCATATCTTTAGAACAGGTATCGACTTAAAGAAGAAGGAGGAAAGTTAGTTATGAAGATAGGTAATTTTAATGTCAGTAAGAAAGCTCTTATAGTTATTGGAGTTTTGGTTGTCATTATTATCATTTCTTCCCTAGTGAGCAAGAAGAAACATAATGATGAGGTTAAGCGACAGCAAGCAGAGGCTTTAGCTAATCAGCAACAAAAAACAACTGAAGCAACAACAGAAAGGGAGGTACCAGATACAAAGGCTATGCTTCAAGAGAAGTATAGAGAACTTTATGGTGAGCCCCCAGTTGGTTTTGAGTGGGATGCAACAGGTAATTTAATTGCTTTAGGTAATAATGAAGAGATGACTGCTGAAGATGTAGTTTATGTTTACATTCGAGCACTTTCAATATTGGATTTTGCAACTGCTCAAAGATACTCATCTCAAAGTTATGTAACTGATACTTATAATGACTATTATTCAGCTGCAACTGCAGCTATTGTAGATTATTATAGTGCTTTTTCAAGAAAGCAATATAAATATGCCTTAACATCTATAGAGTTGTTAGATGTAGCCGATACAGCGGTATTTGCTGATGGTACTGAGATGGTAACTCTTAATATAAAGGTTTGTGATTTAACAAATAAGGATTTTTGGAAGGCAGATAAGGAAACATTATTCGAGACTCTAAGAGAATATGATGAATTTGAGGCTGATGAAACAAAGAAGAATCAGTACATCTATGATTATATTTACCAAGCTTATGAAGATGGTAAAGCAGGTAAGAGAGTTGTACCAATAGAGATAGTTTTGTCTAAGGAAAATGCATCAGGTTGGCTAGTATCAAATGACAAGGAATTAGATGCAGTTTTAGGTTATGATTGGGGTAATGATGTTGCTAATTATATAAATCAAGAATATACTTCTTGGTTAATTACAAAGAGAGTTGATGAACAAAAACAGGAAGTAGAAGATAAGCGTAAAGAGATAGAAAGTCAGAAGAATAAGTCTACTACTGAAACAGATGCAACGGAAGAGGATTAGTTATGGCGATTTTAATTTGTATTTTACTCTTATCAACTGTATATGTAGCAAGTAACGAGAAGATACAAGATAGCTCTCGTAGTGGGTATTTTGTATTTGCAGGTATTTGTCTTGTTGCTTATATTGTATTTGGTTTACTTTTAGCTTAATGTAGGTAGGTGTTCAGATGTTAGGTATAATTATAGGAATTTTTCTATTTCTTTTAACAATACCAATAAAGACTGTAGAACTTGGTATGAAAGTAAAAGAAAAAGGGAAAAATATAAAGGATAAAATTAATAATACCTTATCATCTGATGGTGAGGGCGAAGGTTCAGATATCGGTAGTGTAATAAAAGGTGTAACTGGTACAGCAGGTGGTGCTGTAGGTAAAGCTAAAGGTGTTGCCAGTAAAGTTAATAGCTTGAACCCAAAGATAGGTTTTAAGGTAAAGAATAAAAAGGGTAAAGCAACTGGTAAAAAAGGTCTTAAGGATAGTAAAGCAGGAAAAGCAGTTACAGTAGCAAAGAAAGGTATAAAATTAACTATCAAGGCTTTAAAGGCTTTAGTTATGTTTATTCGGTCTATTGCAGCTGTAATTTCTGCTTTAGGTGCTTTTACTACTTTAATAATAATTTTTTTGGTTTTAGTTTTAATAGCAATAATAGCAGGAGTATTTTTAGTGGTATTAAATGATGGTGGTATTGCTGGAGATTCTTCCTCTACTGCTTCAGGTACAGATGCTCAGAGTGAAAGTTCAGATGGTGGTATGTCTGATGAAGAAGCAGCGGAATCTTGGTTAAAACACTGTGATAAAGTATATAAATTGATGTTAGACTCTAAGACTACTTATAGTCAAACTAATTGGACTAAAATAAAAATAGATGATAAAGAGTATAAATGGAGACCTGATTGTTCTGGTACAGTAGCGGTTTATCTTTGTTCTTATGGTGAAATTGATAGTACATCACATACTGTAGGAACACTTGTAGAAGCAAGTTATAAGTCATTCCAAGTGTTACAAATTGGTAAGGATATAAAAGAACCAGATGATTTAAGGGCTGGAGATATTTTTGCAGCTACTGATAAACATGTGTTGATTATTACTAAATATGATGCAGATACAGATACAGCTTCAGGTTATAATATGCCAGGTACTGGACATACTGTTGAAGAGTGGTCAAATAAAGTTACAAAGTCAGGAAATTACTTTAAGATTTCAGGAACAAGTAGTGGTAATTATGATTATGTAATAAGACCTAAAGGATATAAGAAGGCAGCAAGTGGAGATTGGGTATTTTATTTCCAAGGTCAGTCACCATGGGGAAGTTGGGATTATACTGGTATTAATAGTGCAACCTATCAAGGTCAAGCTTGCGGTTTAACTAGTACATCTATGGTTGTAGCAACTTATGCACAAAAGAATGGTGCTGATATTAATAAGGAAGTTACAGTTCATAAAGGTTCAGATAGTGGTGGTTCTTCTTCAGACCCATCTGGAGCTTGTAGAAAAGTAGCAGGAGAAACAGCTAAAGTACCAATATACTCACCTCCAGCTCTTAGAGAAAAAGGTTATGAGAAGTTTGGATATATTCCTTATACAGCAGGAGAACGAGGTGCAATTCCAGATTTGATTAGTTTGTATCCAGAGTGTAAAATAACTTGTACATCAGATAAAGATGGTGCAGTAGATTTAGATGAATTGGATAAGGTGTTAGCAAAAGGTGGTTGTATGATTGCTTGTTATGGTAAACCACCATCAAAAGATGGAGTTGGTGTTTGGACTGAGCGGGGACATTATGTTGTAATAAGAGGTGGAAATCAAAAAGATGGATATGATGCAGCAGACCCAAATTTAAAGCATGATACAGGTGAGAGTGGTATAAAAGAATGGGCACCATATCGTGAGTGGAAATTTGATAAAGCTTATGTAGAAGATACAAGTTATTATTACTTTATAGAACCAAAATAAGTGGAGGTAGTTTATGAAAAATCAAAAGTTAAAATTTATTATTGGGCTTGTAGTCATAGCCTTACTATTATTTAGTGTTATATTTACACGAGTGCGAAAAAATAAGTTTCATTCAAATAACAGGGATAATATAGTTATTGACACAGATTCAAAGGAGTATTCTCAAGAGGAGTTAGATGCACTAAATGAACCAATAGGGGGTATTGCTCCTTTAGAAGATACTTCAAGTGATACAGATGCAGTTACTGGTGAGTTAAATCAAGAAGAAGTAGATAAGGCTATTAAGGAGTTAAAAGAAGATAATGAGGTAGTGAAGCCAGATAAGACTACTGAAACCACTACAGAGGCTACTACAGAAGCAACTACAGAGTCATCAAGTGAAGATGATGGTGGAGAAGGACTTGCAGCTAATGAGGATAAGGCATCACAGGTACCAGTTGCAAAGCCAGAATCTGAATCGGAAAAATATTGGCAGTCTTTTGTAGATTCTGTGTCGACTGATATGTTTGAAGAAGTTGTATTTTCTGAGGCAATAGTTTCAGATGTAATTAAGGGTAATTTGCTTGGAAATATTTATGGTTGCCCATTTACAACATCAGATTTTAGAAATATTTATAAAAATGGTTTTTTTGCTAATGTAACTGATTGTGAAATTTCCGAGTTAGATTATGGTGCTACAAGTTGTGTTGCTAAAATAACATTTGCTGATGGTTCTACAAAGAATTATAGTGTACATTTTGAATTAGATGAATTTGGTACACATATAAGTGATTTAGTTTGCACTGAGCAGTGATTAGGAGGTTAGTTAAATGGGTATAGGAGATATGCATTCAAATGGGTTTGATGCTGATGCATCACGATATGAGAGAGAAAATAGGTTAAATCCTGCGGAATTTGCACCAGGTCAAGATGCAACATTCCAGCAGGATATTTTCGCTACTAGTTCAGTTCCAGCCAACACTGGTGAAATGGGAGATATATTTGGCTCAGGTGCAGGTGGTGGAGATATTTTTGGTGGTCAGAATGATATTTTTGGTGGTCAAGGTGGAAATTCTTTTGATGCATTCGGTGGTGCAGGCTTAAATATGCAAAACGGTATGAACCCTATGGGTATGCAAGGTCAGCAACAAGGTATGTCTGAGGAAGATAAATTTTGGAATGCTGTCGGTACAGGTGCTAAAGGTACTATGAATTTCTTTAAAGATTTCACATCTTCATTCAAGGAAGTAACACCTTTATTTTGGCAGAAGTTTGGTTATAAATCAGCAGTAGTTGGTATAGTTGCTTTAGGTATTGGTATAGTTTTACGCTTGTTTGGTATTAAGGATGGTTTACAACTTGCTATTGGTGGTTGTCTAACTTCAGCAGTTGGTGTTATGACTATGATGTTTAATACAGAAAAGGCTAAGACTTGTTCAAGTGATTATAAGAGTAGCAATAATACAATAACAGGTTTAAATACACAGCCAGCTATGGATTCTACTGGTTTTGATGATTTTTCAAATAATGAAGGTACAGAAGATTGGGGTAGTTCTCAAGGTGATGATTGGGGAAATGACTCAGCTGATGATTGGGGTGGCTCAGATGATGAATGGGGCGATTCCGATGATGATTATAGTAGTGATGATGAAGATGAAGATTGGGATTTCGATGATAATGCTTTTGATTCAGGTGCTGATATGGAACAAGTAAGTAAAGAAGATGCACTGAATGAAATGCAAGTTATAGATAAAGGTATGTACACAAGGCAGTATCTTTGGGATATGTTTACAAAGGTTTTACCTACAATGAAGCCGAATTTTGCTACTATGAGAGAAATAGATGAAGATGATGATTCATTCTTAGAATGGGGTGATTCATTAAGAGAAGCAGCTCAGGTAGCAGGTTGTAAGGAAGAGTCCTTACCAGAGCTTTTAAGATTACAAGAAAATTTATTTACTATTATTCTTACTTGTGATAGACCTGTTGGTTTTAAGCCAGATGCAGTTGGTCAGGAATTAGCAAATATTTATGCGTATCAAGATGGAGAATTCAATGCAGGGGTATTTTCAAAAGTTGATACAGTTGGTAGTAAGTGTATAATAACTATATTTACTGGTGCTTCAGCTATGATATCATTAAAGGATATGATGTTAGTTGAAAAAGATTTCTTCTTAAATGCTGATAATACAATTCCAGTAGTTTTAGGTGTAAATCAGTTAGGTAAGGTAATTAAAGCTGATTTTAGAAAACTTGAAAGTATTATAGTTACTGGTATGCCCCGTTCAGGTAAGTCTTGGTTTGTTCAGGCTGTTTTAACTCAAATGTGTGCTTTCTTATCACCTAAAGAGTTAACATTTTATATTTGTGACCCTAAAGAGGGTATATCAGATTTTAAGTCTTTCTGTTTACCTCATGTAAAGAAGTTTGTTAGTGGTGATGCAGCTATTGTTAAGACTTTGAAAAACATTGTAAGAGTAGAAGGACCGAGACGTAAGAAACTTATTGGAGATGCAGGTTTTGTTAATATTTGGGATTATAAAGAAAGATACCCAGATGTCGAGATACCTATATTATATGTGGTAATTGATGAGGTAGTTACTCTTGCTGAAAGAATGGATAAGGAAGTAAAGAAAGAATTTATGGGGTACTTAATTGAGTTAATTTCTCAGTTACCTGCTTTAGGTATCAGAGCATTTCTCGTACCTCATGTAATTAAGAATGATATTATACCAAAAACAGCTACAGACTTAGTGCCTTGCAAGATTTCAGTTAAGGGTGATGCAGACCATATTGAAAAAGCAACAGGTTCTAAGCCTAAAGATTTCCCTTATAAACTTTCAAATGCAGGTGATATGGCTGTTAAGTTATCAAATGTACCTGAGACTATGTATGTACATGGACCAGCTTTAACTAAGAGTAATCCAGAAAATAATGAGTTATTTGATTATATGCGTAGAGTTTGGGGAAAACTTGAGCCAGAGACTTTACTTGATTCAGTTGCAGCTAATGAAGAAAATGAGAAGGCTAATGAGGAAGTATTAAAACGATTACAAGTTGAGTCTGAGGATGGTGGGTTTAATCCTTTAGATGATGATAGTGATGAGGATTTTGATTTATTTGGTTAGTTTTTTAGATAATGGAGGTTAGTTATGAAAAATTTACCAACCTTATATGAAGATTATCAAGAACTAATGTTGGACTTAAGTATATTTGGAAAAATTATTGAAGTTCCTCAACAAAGTCTAACTGATATGAAGGAATCTTTGTTTGAGGAATTCAAAAGAAGAAAGCCATTACCAACATTAGAGGATGAAAGATATAAGTTAAGTAAGTTAGTGTCATCCGATTTTTTAATAGCTTATAATGAAGAAGTAGAACTACATGAAAATGAAAGTATAATAGACTTTAGTAAATCTGAAAAATCTGAAAGAATTGATACAAGTATTGATGGTACTATATCAGATGAGATTAAGTCTTTATTTTCATATGAGCATCAAGTTAAGGAAATTGATAAAGAAGAAATTAAGAAGAAGTATATGTCTGATGATGAAGAGTTTATAGGTGGGGTAGCTTCTACAGAAAAGTTATTTAATTCTAGTCCAGAAAATAATAATTTAGTATTAAATGATGAGGAAATTGAAGGTTTGGGTAAATCGTTAGTTAATGAAGGTTTACAAGTTGATATGGATTTAGTTAATTCTGTAGGAACTGAAAGTTCTGAATTGAAAATAGAAGTTGATTCTGATATCTATGAGTCTAATGAAATATCTGTTGATGATGGAATTTCGGTAGATATAGATTTAGCTGATTCTGATGAAGATGATTCCTATGATGAAGATGAATCTTATGAGGAAGAAGATTCTTATGATGAAGTTGAGGAAGGTGACTCTTATTTAGAAGATGAGGAAGATGAGGAGGATGATTCTTACTCAGAGGATAGTGAAGATGGTGAAGACGAGTCTTATGATGAAGACGAGTCTTATGATGAAGATGAATCTTACGATGAGGATGAGGAAGATGATTCCTATTCAGAAGATAGTGAAGATGACGAAGATGATTCCTATGGTGAAGATGATTCTTATGATGAAGACGAGGAAGATGAGTCTTACAATGATGAAGATGAGTCTTATGCTGAAGATGAGGAAGATGATTCCTATTCAGAGGATAGCGAAGATGACGAAGACGAGTCTTATGATGAAGATAATGATGAAGACGAGTCTTACGATGAAGATGATGAAGACGAATCTTATGATGAAGATGAGGAAGATGATTCCTATTCAGAAGATAGTGAAGATGATGAAGACAATTCTTATGATGAAGATGAGGAAGATGATTCCTATGAGGAGTCTGACATAAGTTATAAGGAAGAAATTGATAGTACTGTTGAAGAAGTTAAAGATACAAGTAATATAAATGTTATTGATGATAAAGTTCAAGCATCAAGTGTTGTTGATGCGATTTTTAATGATGATACAGATTTAGGTTTTGTGGATAAGTTAATTGAAGAGAATACTGAAATAAATATTCCACCTGCACCTATAATGAAAGAAGTTTCAACAAAAATAAATGCAGTAGAAACTGCACCTAAAGAGGAAGAGCCTACTGATTTGCGTCAGTTTATAAGAAAGCATCCAAGGTGTGAAATTTCTTTTGCATTAAAATACTTTACCAAGAAGCAAATTAATGATGCAATAAAGATGGGTAAAGTGGTTAAAAAAGGTAATATATTAAAAATTTAAGGAGGCTTTAAGATGAGGAAAAAGCGTTTAGTTGCGATGGGTTTAGTTTTATTGTTAACCTCATCCATGTTGACAGGTTGTGGTGATACTCAGGATATCGAAAGTCTGAATAAGATGCAGTCTTTAAATTCTGAGTCAAATGCAAAGGATAATTACAAGTTATCCTATTCAGATAAGCAGGATATGATTTATGCTCAAGTTTCTGATAGAACTTTATTAGATTTATCTGCTTTGGATGCTTGTGATGATAATGAAGTCCAAGAAGTAGTCAATTATATGGATGCAGTTGATGCAGTGCTTGAAGGGGGTACTGCTAAAGAAGATGGAGTTATAGATTCAAAGTTTACTGATTATTTATTAGCAGAGTTTGAAAAGACTCCTTATTACTGGCAGAGGCAGAGAACAACTATAAGAGGTATTGATTCCTCGTCAAGAGCTATTGTTGTTGATGTTGTTTATCATACTATCGATTTTGAGAAAACTGTTATTCCAGATAGTACAATAGCAAAGGGTTGTGATAATTATGATAAATTGATGGCAACAAGATATACAAGATATTGCTCAATTCTTCAGACTAAGTATCAGAATCCACAGTCTGATTGGCAATCCCAGATGACACAGTTTGAAAAAGTTTATGGTAAGGCTTCTGATATTTATGAGTCACAGAGAAATATAACTTTAACAGATACAGTTTTTGAAACTGGTAATCAAAGAACTTATAATGGTGTTATAGATACAGAGGCTGAAAAGTCAGGTGCTTCTATGACAGTAAGATATGTATTAGTACCTAATTATGTTTTAGGTGTTAATTTAGGTCTTGTGTGTGAGCATATGTATGTAACTAATTATAAGTTGGATAATGATGTTACAGAAGGTTTATCAATCTTCAACGAAGAGGGGTATGCTACTATAACAGATAATGTTTATGCATTATTATATAGTTATTTTACTGCTATAGATGAGGCAAATTTTGCAGGACTTTATAAACTGACAAGTAATTTTGAAAATATTGATAAATATTGGGATGATGTGTTTGATACAACTTACTTTAAGCATGAGAACTTTACTTTATCAGTATTTAGTATAAATGGTACAAATGTTACTTGTGGTGTTACAGTTGCAAGTAAAGTTCGTGGTAAGGGTACTGATATTACAATGCCTAATTACAAAGATAGGTATTATTTTGAATTAGAGTTAAATGATGAGAAGTTAAAGGTTAAGAATATGGTACTTCTTAGTAGAGAAATTGTAGGTGAGCCTGCAATTACTACTCAAGATGCTGGTACTTCTGGTTTTGCAGCTTCGATTGAACTTGATAACGATGATAAAGTTGCAATCGAAAACTTAATTTGTAACTTTGGTAGCTTACAGTTACTTGGTGATGTTACATCTGATGATTTTGGTGATGTAGTTGATATTTCCATGAGTGCTAATGATTTAAATTTACTTAAGGATAATATGATTACTACAGTAGGTAGAGTTGCTACAAATAAAGATGCTGAAGGCGAAAATGATACAACAAAAGTTACTATAGATGCAAAGAAGAAGGTTGTATTCTTGCTTAATTATATGCAAGGTACTTCAAATTATGCATCAGTTAAATGTAGAGAACTTTTCCAAGCAGATAATAATTCTATAACAGAAGCAACATCTGTATATGATTTCATTCTTAAGGGTGGTAAGTGGTATATTATGAAGTATGCACCAGAGAATGTTGTTAAGTTAGATACAACAAATCTTACAACAACTGGTTCATTATGCTTAGTTAGCCCAGGCAAGGTTGAGTCTTATACATCTCAGGTTAAGGGTACTGCTTCAACAAGTATAGATACTGCTTCAGATACCAGTGTATCTTTTGACCATGAAGTAAAGATGCCAGTATTGAAGTCAGGTACAAAAGAAGAAGGTGTTAAACTTTTAACTGGTTCTGATATTTCAGATGATACTTTTGCAGAGCAATTAATTATGTATGGCTTTGGTGCAACAGATTTCGATGAAACTGGGGTAGAAGATGTTGATAGTCTTTTAAGTGATGGTAAGTCTTTACTTAAAGATGTTATTGCTTACTTTGAGAATGTAAATAGTGGTGCTTACACTGTTGATGATGAGGAAGATAGGTTAGCAGCTAAGGATGAACTTGCAAATAGATGTAGAGACTTCAGTAGCGATTTAAGAAATGCATCAGGTACTGTTGATACAGCAGATACTGGAGTTAGCTTTGATAACTTAGCAGATGCTTTTGCAAGCCTTGAGGATACTATGATACAAGCTAATTAGGAGTCGGATATGGAAATTACGAGGATTAAAGTAGATTCATTATCACCGAAAGAACCAAATACTTGTGCAGAATTTTCTATAACTTTTGATGATATGTTGGTAATACATAACATCAGAGTTATAGAAGGTAAGAAAGGCTTATTTATAGCATTTCCATCAAGTGGTGAAGCAAAGATAAAAGATAATCAAAAGAGATATTTTGATGTTGTTCATCCTACGAATCAAAAGTTCAGGCAAATAATAGAAGATGAAGTTCTTAAGAAGTATTATGATGAAGTAGCAAAAAAATAGAAGTTTATTAAGGCAGTCAGTAATGATTGCCTTAATTTTTTTATTCATTTCTACTATAAATAAAAAAGTTATGGAGGTTTTATATAAATATGAATAGAGCAAAGGAAGTCACCTATTATAATGATAGGTATAAGGGTTCTCTTTCAGAGGATGTCTGTGATGCTGTAGAACAATTATTAGAGTTGGATTCAGAGAATGGTGAGGTTACAGACCTTAAGCATTATATTTATAATATGTCCGATTCTGATGTTACTGATTATATAGAAACAATGGATGCTTTTGGTAGTTGCTTTAAGGAGTATAATAAACCTTTTGGTACATTGAGAGATGAGCAAACTGTTGGTATAGCCTTAATGTATTATGTAGGAAATTGTATTCTTGGCGATTCAGTTGGTATGGGTAAAACTGTAGAAGTAGCAGGACTTTGTAATTTATTAAAGAATGAGTATAAACAAAGGGGTAAATCTTTCAGATACTTACTTTTAACTGAAAAGAACTTAGCAGACCAAGTTCGTTCTGAGATGGTTAAGTTTACTGCTGATTATACAACACTTATACCAAGTGGTGAGAAAGATGTAATTGATTATTTTACCAGAAATAATCCTTTTGATGAAGAGTTAAAATATAGTGTTGTAGGTACTCATGCTTTGTTTACAACATCAGGATTTTTGGCTTGGCTTGAACAAGCTCGTACTTATGGTAAGGGTTTCCCATTTGATATGTTAATTGTAGATGAAAGTTCACCTTTAGGTGGTAAGACTACAAATAATATTGTTCAAGGTTTTAAGAACATTAAGAAATATTTTAAGCGTATTGTATTTTTGAATGCTACACCATTTGAGTCTAAACTTGAAATATTTTTTAATCAATTAAACCTGTTAGATGATAAGTATTTACCAACAAAAACTAATTTTCAAAAGCAATATGTTGTAATGGATTATAGGGGTATGTATCCAAAGCCAACAGGCAGGTATAAGAATCAGGCTGAGTTTAAGAGACTGATAGGTTATAGGTATTTTGCAAGAACTCGTAGGGATAAAGGTGCTGTTATGGAGGATTGTAAGGGTGGTATTGTTTATTCTCCATTATCAAAGATACAGAAAGAGTGGTTAGAAAAGACTCAGTTGAATAGAATGGTATATGATTGCCCTACTTATTTTGATGATACTATTGATTTCTGTATTGAGAATGTACCTAAGTTAGGTAGTTTGAATAATCTATTATTAAATGATTGTGCTGATGCAGATTCAATTTTAATCTTTTCTCACTTTAAGGAAACTCAGGCTCATCTTTCGAGATGGCTATCAAATAAGGGGTACTCTAATCGAGTTCTTAATGGTGAAACTAAAGATACAGATAGAGCCAATATTATTAAAGGTTTTAAGAATAAAGAATATAAAATTTTGATTACAAATGTCCAGAAAGGTCTTAATTTTGGTGATTGTAATTATTGTATTTTCTTTAGTTTTGACCCTAACCCATCAAAAATGATACAGTTTGAGGGTAGAACTACGAGAAGTTTCGATATTATAGGAAAGAATGTTTATATTCTTTGTTCTTTAGGTAAGGAAAAAAGACAGTTGCTTGATGTTGTTAGACAGAGGGCTAAGGCTACAAGTGATATGACTAATACAGATTTATCTGTTGTTATGAGTATCTTATTAGGGGATGATTATAATGAAAATAATAAAGAAGAGTAAAGTAGATATTGATAAAGGTGTTTTTGAGAATATTGTGCGTGTTTATATTGATTATGTAAAGAAAAGTCTACCAGACCTTAACTTTAAAGAGTTGTCTGAATTATTTAGACATTCTTTATGTATATCATTAGGTCTTGATTCTAAAGGTTTTAATACTTATATTGATACTAATGCTATTGAATTCTCTAAAGTTTTAACACCTTTATTGAAGGAACAGAATGTTTTATCAAAATCGAATGATTATAAAAGTGGTTTTCTTGAAGCTTGTATTCATTACATGGAGTTCAGTATAGAAAGGGCAGAGTATGGAAAATAAGATATTTCAGTCTGAGAAGAAGGAATTTAAGACAAGTGATAGTAGTATTTATTCTTTTAAGGATTGTCCAAATAGATGTGTAGATGGGTATGTAGTAGACCCATACACACATAAAAGAAAATTATGTTCATATTGTGCTGAGAAGCGTAAGTCTTTAATCAAGACGAATAGTGTTGATAGCACTTCAAAGGCTTCTATAAAGGAGTTATTAAATCTTCCAGAATACTATTTGGGGTACGATTTTAATATCGATTCTGTTTTCCCAGATTATGCTATTAAGTATTTAGAAGAGACTTCTTTATTAGCAGTAAAAGAATTACTTAGTGATTTAGTTACAAAGGTATCAGTTGGAGATTTACCAAAAAGGTCTTATATGTTCAATTTAGGCTCTAAAGTATATGAGACTAATTTTATTTATCCATATCTTATGAGAGCATACATGGTAGGGGTAACTGTGTCACCATTAGTTTATTCTTTAGATTTAGTTAGTGCTAGAACTGCTTTAGAAGCAGGTATTGTTGATGAGTCTTTACCTTTTAAGTATAGAGATTTATTGAGGTCTGATATATGTATATGTGTTTTAGATGCAGGAGCAACAAAGGTTGATATTGGAGCAGTTAAAGGACTTATGCAGTTAAGGGCTTCAAATAATAAGCCTACTATAATATTTACAAATTTATGGAATAGATTGATTGGAGATTTATGTGATGTTGAGGCTGATTCTATGAATGTAGCAAAACTTATTAGTGTAGAATATGTTAAAAGTAGTAATACTAAACAAGTAGAAGAGCCATCTGAACAGACTAAGATGAGAACTAAAGGAACCGTGTCAGAAATGAGTTCATCGGATTTCAGAAATCTTTTGAGTTCACATAATAATTTGTAATATAAACTTGACTTTTTGTAAGAATTATGTTATAATTACATCTGTAATTAGATAAAATATTTTATATTCTTCTTGCAATATCGCCATTCAAGAACTGCTATATTTCCTCAGATATAGCAGTTCTTTTTTATGTCTAAAGTTAATTTATCAGATTGGCTTGACTTTTTGAAAGTTTTGTGTTATAATAAATATGTTAAACTTAAAATTACGAGTTAATATAGGTTTAGAAAAGACTTTATTAACTTTAAAGTGTTCTTTTAAGTTTTATTATTTACATTGTATTAATAATTGGTGTAAATGTAATTTAATATAGTTTAAGGAGGATATAAAATGTCAGAGATTCAGAATGATGATACAACACAGGCTTCTGCCACTCAATCTTATGGTGATGATAGTATTGAGTTACAGAAAGGTGAATCCAGTGTTCGACTCAGACCTGCGGTAATGCTTGGTTCTGATGGGCTTGATGGTGCTAGACATGGTTTTTCAGAAATGTCAGGTAATGCTCTTGATGAGTATTCATGCTTAGATGATAACGATGAAAAGCATAAAAAGCAGTTAGACATCAAGTATTGGAAAGATGGTTCTTTGAGTATTCGTGATTATGGTCGAGGTGTTCCGATGGGTTGGAATACTAAAGAACAGAATTGGAATTGGCACTGTGTATATAATATCTTATATGGTGGTGCTAAGTATGAAACTCATCAGGCAAGACTTCAGCGTATAACAGATTGGAGTACATTTAATGATAAAGATTACAACTATCTTTATTCAGTTGGTTTGAATGGTCTTGGTGCAGCTTCTACACAGTTCACATCAGAGTATTTTGAGGTTGAGTCTTACAAAGAAGGCGAGTGTAAGAGAAGAAGCTACAGAAGGGGTAGACCTGTTGTAAATGGCGAAACCGTAAATCTTTATAGTGGAGATTGGACTATTGACAAGTTAAAAGCTCTTCCAGAGGAAGTTTCAAAAACTGATGAACCAGATGGTACTTATGTACATTGGAAACCAGATGATACGATTTTCAGTGATACAAATATTGGTATAGATTGGCTGATTTCTAAGTGTAAAGATATTGCTAAGGTAGCTCATGTTACAATAAATATTGAAGACGAACATACTGGTCAGAAGTATGTATTTGAGAAAGGTACGATTCAGGATTTAGTTGTTGAGTATGCAGGCTCAAATGCAATTCGTGATGATGAAGGTAATCCAATCGTCTATTCAACAAATACCTTTACACATGGAAATATAAAGGTAAATAATAATCCTTTTGTTTATGTATTCAAGTGTGATATAGCTTTCACACCAGTTACTGCAGAAGTAGATACAGTATGTTTCCATAACTCTGTGAGAATGACTTGGGGTTCACAGTATGATGCAGTTAATTCAGCATTAGGTGCATTTTTTAACTCTAAGGCAAAGAGTAGAGGTGTCAAGCTTGAAGCTACTGATTACAGCGATTCTTTTGGGGTAGTTGTTAGTTCTCAGTCTAATTATGCTTCATTCAGGGGTCAGACAAAGGATGCAGTAGATAATAGTTTTATTTATACTGCAATACAGCAGGCTTTACTTGAAAAGCTTGAAGTTGAGTATGGTAAAGGTAATGAAATTATTACAGATGCTGTTGAGCGTGTAATTCGAGAAGCTGAAATTCGTATAGCAAGTAAAGAAACAGCTAAGATTATGCGTGAAGCTAAGAAAGTTGCAAAAGAGAAAACTCCAGAAAAGTTCACAAGTTGTGATGCTTATGAAAATAAAGAGTATGATAAGGCTGAGTTATGGATTACAGAGGGTGATTCAGCTAAAGGCTCTATAAAGAATGCAAGAAATAAGGCTTTTCAGGCAATATATCCTATTAAAGGTAAAGGTATCAATGTTGCTAAGAAGTCTTTAAATAAGGTACTTAAGAATAAAAAGATTCGAGAAATCTTTGCTCTTATTGGTACAGGTTTCGATTTGAATATTAGAGGTGAAAAAACCTTTAATATCGAGGATTTGAGGTTTGATAAGATTATATTTGCTACTGATGCTGATGAGGATGGTTATCAGATTAGAGTGCTTTTGTTCCTTGTATTTTATAAACTTGCACCTCAGCTTATTCAGACTGGTCATGTTTATATTGCAGAAACACCTCGTTTCCGAATTGACCTTACTGATAATACATACAGATATGCAAAGGATGATAAAGAAAGAGATGCTATCCTTAAGGAATGTGTAGGTAGAATTAAGAAAGTTAGCCGATTCAAAGGACTTGGTGAGGTTAATGCAGATGTATTAAGAGAGACTACTGTACATCCCGATACAAGAAATCTTATTCCTATCAATATCAACCTTGCAAATCAGGATGAATGCGATTTAATTGATGCAGTTTTCGGTGCTGATAAGTATAAGCAGAGAAAGAGTATCATCACATCTGTTCTTGGTTGTGACCTTGAGGATGTTATGGATGATGATGCATTAGTTCTTCAGGAAGATGAAGATGATGAGGATGAAGATAGTCTTGATGAAGAGTAATCTTAAGGGGTACTCTGTTTAAGGAGTACCCTATTTTTATAGTTTAGGAGGTTTTTATGAATAGTTTTATTTCTATAGACCTTGAGACTACTGGTTTTTCTACAGAAACTTGTGACATTATTGAAATTGGTGCTTGGAAAATAAAAGATGATGTTGTGGTCGACAAGTTTTGTTCGTTGGTACGACCTTATATTTATATTCCACGAAATATACAGCAGATAACTGGTATTACAATGGAAGATGTACAAGATTGCGAACCAATAGAGCCTAACCTCATTAGTTTATTTGAATTTTGTGAGGATTTACCTTTTTTAGGTCATAATCTACAGTTCGATTATAGATTTTTACTTGCAAAGGGGAAAAATTTAGGTTTAGATTTTAGTCTTGATGGTACGAGAACAGGGATTTGTACTTTAAAGCTCGCAAAAAGTCTTTTAAAGTTGGAGTCCAATCATTTATCAGATGTAGCTAGCCACTTTCAAATAAGTCTTGATGACTCTAAAGGTGGTTATCATAGAGCTGGATATGATTCTTATGTAACCAAGTTAATTTATGATAGATTCAAAGTTTACTATCCAATGGCTAATGGGGTAGTTCTACCAGAGTTGTTATCTATCGATGATAAAAAGTATGGAAAGGTGGTTAATAATGAAACGCTCTCATTTAGTTGAATTAGCTAATCGACACATTTTTCTTCAATATGCACTTAGCATACTGCCGATACTGCTAATATTAGTTTATGTTTTTTCTTATATGTATGATTTAATGGGTGTCTTTACTGTAGTTACAACAAATGATACTATGGTAAAGCAACATCAAAATGCAGGATATATTGCTCTTGCAGATTCAATACAAGAAGAGGAGTCAGGTTATAAAGTCCATCTTGTTAGTGATAATAAAGATACAGTTGATGTTTATACTGGACAGACTATTTATACTGTAATGTTATCTAAGGATAAATGGTTCAGTATTACTACTGAAAATAAGTCTATGCTTGTTCCTAAGCTCACATTTGTTAGAGACATAAAGGAAAAAGATGATGGTAGTTATGATGTCACAGTATTAGATAAAACAATAAATTGTAATGTTGGTGATATTTTATATGAAGTTTCTATTGCAGATTCTGGAAACTATATGCTTAGTTTTACAGATGATACAAGTGTAGAAGCTGATATGGTTGACAATCTTAATACAATTTTTGTAGGAAAGAATTATACAACTGTTGAAGTTTATGGTGCTTACACTACTGATGTGGATTCTCTTGAGTTGAGTTATGTAAGTGCATTACCGACAAATGATTTCTATTATGATGCTATGACTCATCAGTTGCTTAGAAATATCGAAGAAGGTATGGATAAAACTTTTATGATGGGTTCAAGGTTATACTTAGTTACAATTTGTATGATAATGTACTGGGTACTCGTCATATTATGTTTTAAAAATGGTCAGTTCACAATTTTAAGTAGGAAAGAACCAACAATATTTATAGGAATAGCGGTAACTCTACTTGGGGTACTGTTCTTTGTTACTAAGAGTTTGTTGTAAATATGCGAGATAACCTTGACTTTTCTATAGGTTTATGGTATAATAAGTATGTATGAAAAATGAAGTTTACTCTGAGTTCATACAAATTTTTCAAGGTAATTCTTGAGAAGAAATATAGAAAATAGAATATGTTTTAGGAGGTTTCTTATGAGTGAAGAAAGTTTTGACTTATCCTCGATAAGTAGTGGAGTCCGATATCTTGCTGATGGATACTTCGATTATTGTAGTGAAGTTATCAGTGGTCGTGCTATTGCAGATTATCGAGATGGTCTAAAGCCAGTTCAGAGAAGAATTATAGTCACCCTTAAGAATGAAAAAGGCTTAGACTATAAGAAGAGTGCAAGAATTGCAGGAAATACGATGGCTTTACATCCTCATGGTGATGCAGCTATTTATGCAGCCTCAGTTTTAATGACAGATAAAAATGGTACTCTTGCATTTCCTCTTTTGAGTGGCTCAGGTAGTTTCGGTGGTGTATATAAGACAGACCCAGCAGCAGCCATGCGTTATACTGAGGTTAAGTTACATAGTAATACCTTAAACGAGTATTTTGGAGAGTTAAATGGTGTTAGGTTTATTCCAAACTTCGATGCTACTCTTACAGAGCCAGAAGTACTTCCAGTTAGCTTTCCAGCAGTTCTTGTTAATTCATCAAGTGGTATTGCAGTAGGTTTCAGAACAAATACTCCATCATTTAATTTTAATGATGTGTGTGACCTTGTAACCGAGTATATAGATAATGGTAAATGTACTACAGTTATCTATCCAGACTTTGTAACTGGTGGTTACTATGTCAGAGATGAAAAAGAAGCTCTGAAACTTATGAAGTATGGTAAGGGAAGAATAAAACTCAGGGGTAGGTCAGTTATCAATGGTAAGAATATTGATGTAACTGAAGTGCCTTATGGTAAGACCATACAAGGTTTACTTAAGCAGATAAACGATAAAGACATCTCATGTATCAAGAGTGCTTATGATACTGATGACTTTGATAGTGGTATGCTTTTCTCTATCGTATGTACTGCCAAGAATAGAACAGATGAAGCTCTTTATGAGTTGTATAAGAACACTGATTTTCAGTATACTTATAGTGCTGATATGACTGTTATTGTTGATGGAGCACCTAAACGACTTGGAGTTTGGGATTTGATTGCTAATTGGGTTGCTTGGAGACGAGAAGTTCTTACTAAGGAATATACAGTAAGACTTGAGGCAGCTAATGATGCAATCAGAGAATCTGAGGCTTTTATGAATATCATAAAAGATGAAGAGAAGAAGATAAAGTTAGTAAATATAATTGCTCAAGAAGGCAGAGATGCAGGTTATAAGTTCATAGAAGAGAACTATACGAGAGAAGAAGTTCCTGCTGACCTCATTCAGTTTGTTAGTTCAAGACGACTTCCAGATTACAATGATGGTGGTAAATATACTAAAGAGTATGAAGTACATAAGAATACTGTAGTTGGTCTTGAGAAGAGTCTTGCTAATATTGATGCAGTTATTAAGGCTCAAATGGAAGCCCTTAAGTTAAAATATGGGGTAGCCATGAAGAGAAGAACTGAGATTACAGATACGGATTATGACTTCTCTGAGTCAACAACTAAGGAAGATGTAAAGGTAGAAGATACAAGTTCTTGTTACTACATCATCAAGAATGGTTTTATTAAAAAGCTCGCATTTACATCAGTTGATGAGTCTGCTGACTTCCAGTTCAGTGGTAAAGCAAATGATACTATTGTAGCCATTGATAATTATGGAAGAATACTTCGAGTTTATTGTAATGACTTACCATTTGATTCTGTTTCAAATACTGGTCTTTATATTGCAAGGTATTGTGGTATTGAAGCTCCAGATGATTATAGAATTATATGGGCAGGTAAGTTAGAGCCGAAAGAAGTAATGCTTCTGTATAAAGATGGTAATGTTGGCTTTATCAATATGGAAGAGTGGATTGGCAATACTCGAAATGTCAGAGTGCTTGAAAGGGGTATTGCTTCAGGATATGCTGATTTAGTTGGTAAGGTATTTGAGGAAGTTCCCGATGTGCTTTATGTAACTGATACAAGTGGTCGACTTGCTTGGGTTGATACTGCTGATTTGAAGCGTAAAGACCGTACTGCCAGAACAAGAGCCTTTGTAACAAAGGGTGATGCTCTTATAGATAGCTATGCTTGTTATGGAAGAGATAAGGCAATGTTACTTTTGAATAATGCATCTAACTATTATGGTAAGCTGAAGGAAATAAACTTAACAGACTTTAGAGGTTCTGCTGAGGATTTCGTACTTATCTAATCAGGTTTTAAGTTATAAGTAAGGGTATATAAAAACTAATATACCCTTACTTTATTTAATCTCATAATATTTTTAATATTAAATTAAAAAGGGGTGATATTATGAGATTACTGTACTATAAGTTCTTATTAGCATTAAAAGATTGTAAGTATATTACTCAATCAAAAAATGTAATTTGCTCAAGAAATATAAAAACGGGCAGTTATATGTTTTGGTATATGGATAAGTTGCATTTAACATTATTTGATTCTTGTAAAGACAAGGATAGAGCGAAATTCAAATTAAATGTTTTGATTTAAGGAGTATTCTTATGTTATTTCAGTGTGTAAAAACTTATATTGGAAGTAAACAGGTAGTAGCCAATTTTCCTAACAAAAAGAGTATAGTGTTACGGGGTAGTAACGGAGAACAGATTTTGTATGTACTTGAGAGTCTTTTATCGCAAGATTATACAAATTATTATTTAGACCTTGATAGAAAGAATTTTGGCTTATCTTATACAGAATTAGAAAAGCCATCTCAGTTAGATTTTACGAATGGCTTTATTTTAGGTAAGGATAGAACAGTTACATTTACTGGTCAAGTTCCAGCAATACATTGTATAAGGTATGTTGGTGATGGTACTGTAAGAAGTTTTCTTAGTTCTAAAGAAAAGCTATTTAGTTCACTTGATATAAATACCAAGCACTATAATAGTATATTACCTTTAGCAGTTTGGATGCGAATGCTTGCAGTAGTAAATGATATTTTAGGTTTCAAGTTTGTTGATTTTGTTGATGGAGATATAGCTTTCAAGTTTGATGAAAATTCTGAATATAGTATTGATGCACAAAAGTTAGTATATACTTTGGTTTCTGAATGCTTTTTAACACCACAAGGTTATGCAAGGGTGCTTTTATTATCAAATTTAGATTACCTTACAGTAAAGCAGAAAGTGCATCTTATAGAGAAGATTGATAATTTACAAGAACATAGTGCTTTGATTACTACTTGTGATATCAGTATTGATGATGTTTCAGATAATTCTGCAATAACTTTTTTAAATGTTTAGTTATTGCTTAATTCAACTTATAATCTATATAAATTATTTAGGAGGTTTTGTAATGGAAATTAATGTTAAAGGCTCTGCAAGTCAGTTAGTTGACCCAGATTATATGACTTGCCGTATTAGTTTATTTGGTGTTTCTGCAGAGAAGGAACTTGCTGAAGCAAGTGTACTTAGTAGTTATGATAAAGTTAAAGAGTTTTTTGAAAGTAATGAAATTACTGAAAGTCTTAGAACCTCATCTTATGTTATTTCAGAGGAATATGAGAAAGTAAGTAAGAAGTTCGCAGATGAAAATCCGAATTATAAGCCTAAGTTTCTTGCTTTCCATGTAACTCAGGTTCTTGTTATAGATATTCCTATGGATATTAAACTTGTTATGAATTTCATTAACAATGTTGCAAAGGTAAAGGAAGTTCAGATTTCAGTTGAGTATTATATCAAGGATAAAACAGAGGCTCAGACAGCAGTTATGCTTAAAGCTTTTGAGAAGGCTAAGGAAAAGGCTGTTGCTCTTGCAAAGAAAGTTAAGCCTTTTATCAATGCTGAAGTTATAGAACCTACAATGGTTAGTTATGTAATTCATGATTACAATCACAGAAGCAATTTCAGGGGTTGCAATCTTGATGGAGCATATTTCGGGGCTAGTTTAGCAAATAAAGTAGCCGATTCAATCGAACCACAAAAGATAAGCATTTCTGAGGAAGTAATTACAAAGTGGGAAGTTTAATTTTAGTTTATTAGGAGTGTTAGTTTGATGGCTGAGGAAGTTTTTCTTACACCAGAAGAGAGGTTATCAGACCTTAGTAATACACTTATTCAGAGTATTATAAAGTCTGATGATGTTTCCTTAAATAATAGAAGATTCTTATTTGGGCAGGTAACACCTAAAGTATTTAAGGATGAGAACTATATAATTTATACAGTTTTTTATTCCTTTAAGGATAAGGGTATTACTCCAGATGAAGATTTCTTGAGGATGTATCTTCTTAGAAATACAAAGTTAATAAAGGAAAGTGCTGAATACATTGATTTAAAGGCTTATGCAGACCTTGATGAAGACCCAAATACAGCTTATGTAGCAGCAGTTACAAAGCATTTTGTTCGTTTACAAGGTTTAGATGTTGCAGAACCAGAGCCTTTTCGTTTAGCTTTAGAAAAGTATAAGGTTGAGTTCAGTAATTATGAAATAAATAAAGCATATTCGCAGGCAAAACTTATACTTTATGATGGATTACAAGTTGGAAGAAGATACTATCAGGGGTATGATGATTCTGTTGCTTATGTTAAGAAGAAAGTAGCTGATATTGAGGCAGTATTAAATCACACAACAGGTGTTGGTTTTATTGATTCAAGAACAGCAGGTATTGAAGATGATAGTAATGAGGCTAAACCAATTAAAATTGGTGATTTTGGTCTTATAAATGAGTTAAACGATTATTTGCAGGGGTATTTTACCTCATATTTCTATAGTGTATTGGCACCGACCAAAGGTGGTAAATCTAAGTTTACAGCTAGAGCAATTCATAACATAGCTATTGAGCATGGATATAATTGTTCAGTTTGGGCACACGAAGGTGGTTATAAGGCTTGGTGGGCACAGTTAAGGGCTATTCATTTTGAATATCTTTATATAAGAAATAAGAGTGAAAATGAAAGAGTAGCTCCACTATCCCAGAAAGATATACTTGAGGATAGATATCCATCTGAGGAAATTCGTAGTTTGGAAAATGCTTCAAGGTTAGACTTATTTACAAATCCAAATTACGGGGTAATAAATATGATTGATAGACCATTTAAGGTAGAAACATTCATAGATGAAATTGAAACCTCTGTTCAGTTAAATGACAGTAAAGCGGTACTTATCGACTATTTGCAGTTGATAGGTTGGGATACTAAAGGTCTTTCAAAGCCACAAGCCATTGGTCAGGCTTATCAGGCATTACTTGCTTATTGTAAGAAGAGAAATGTTATGGCTATATCACCATCACAGTTTACTCAAGATTTCATGAATGAGATGGCTAAGTCGAGGGATGGTCAGAGTCATGAGGTTCGTACAGCAGGTGGTGAAAGTTCTGAGATTATAAGAACACCAGATATAAACATCGCTTTATATGCAAGTACAGAAGACCTTATGAGAAGGAAAATGACTATAATGTCTGTTCCATCTCGTTTAGCAGAGCCTTTCCCAAATATAGAAATATATTGTGACCTTTGTAGTTGTGTATTTTCAAGTATAGGAGAAGAGTGATGGGTTTTAAGGTAACAAGAAATGGTAGACAAGTTCGATATTGTCAATCAATGCAGGCTGTAAAAAGTTTTATAGATAGTTGTCTTACAGAGTTAAATCAAAAGTCTGTTAAAATAATTGATAGTAAAGTAGGCAATTATCAAATTGAAGTATATGAGTATGAACAAGGGGTACGAGACGATTTTATAATCGAAGATGTAAGCTATCATATAAAAGCTTTAAGAGCAAGAACAGCTTAAAAATTGAAGGTAATTTCGGTTTACCCTAGTTCTCTTGATAAAAGGTTTTTGGGTTTATTTTTTATAAAGTAGCCTATAAAGATAGTGTCAATTTAGACTCAAAATGAAGTAAAAAATTCTTAAGATTTGGTCGATTTCAGAATTTTTTGGATTTTTTAATATTTTGAATATCAAAATATTTATCGTTGTAACTATGAAGGCTTGGCATTTAATTGAAAAGATATTTTTTCAAGAAAGGATGATTTGTATGAAGATTAAAAAGGTTTGCAAAGTATTAGGGATTGTTTCAGGGGTAGTTGTTCTTGTGTATGTTGTAAAGAAAATCGTTGATGTTGTTAAATATGAGGATGACTTCTATGACGATGACTTTGAGGATTATTGTGATGATTTCGAAGATGATTTCGATGATTATGATTCAGAGGAAGAATCTGATATAGATGCTTAAATGCAAGGGTTAAGTTTAAAGGGTTGTTTTAAGATAACAGCCCTTTTATTTTTTGAGAATTGTAGTAATGATATTTTTTTAACTTAATTGTTGAAGAATTCGATTAAAGATTTAATTGATGGAAGGTGATACAATGAAAATATCTGATATAATTGAAAAAATTAAAAGTTCTGAAATTATCAAGCTGATAGCGGATGAAGCAGACATTCAAGGGGTAGAACGAGGAACAATACTTGGTTTCCGAGTTAAGGCTTATGATATTGATAGTGATAGTTATAACTTCTATGATTTTAGTAAGAATATGGTAAAGGACATTAAGGAAATTACTGAGTATATCAATAGTAGTTATAAAAATATGAATGCTGAAAAGTTACATTGGAAGAATGGCATTCTTCAAACAGATAATGAGGCTAATGGAACAGTTAAAGTTTTAGAACTGAAAGATCAGAATCATATTTTAAATGTATTACTTCCAGTAATTAGAGTTTGTAAGATAAAGGAGGCTAAATAATGTTTAAATTAGTGGGTGTAACTGAACAAGATGGACAAAAAGCCTTCGCAATATTAAATAGTGAGGGTACTATAGAAGCAATTACAGAAACCGATATGAAAATCGGTCTTAATTATAAATTAAATGTTGAAGGTGCTTCTTTAGATGACTCAGGTGAGATAGTTTATAATCCAAGTTTGGATTTTAAAGAAGATGATGACGAAGAAGATTATGAGACAGAGTATGTTGAAGATGAAGATGATGAAGAAGATTATGATGAGACTACAGATGAAATAGAGTTACAGCTTAGTAGATATGCTAAGCGTCTTACAAGTATAATGGAGAAGTCACCAGATGAAATTGTTGCACAGTTAAAAAATATTTGGGAGACAGGTTCAACTGAAACACTTGTGCAAGGTACTTCTGAAGAATATGGTGTTGTTCAATTTCAGGCTACTTATGAAGATGAAGATTATATTTGGGGTATTGATAATGAATGGTATGATGATTTAGATGATGCCATTGATGATTATATAGGCTTCATTAATGATTCAGATGGTACTGATTCTTATGGAAATGATGAAGAAGAGTACGATGATGATATTGAAGAAGATGATGAGGAAGACTATGAAGATGCTTCTGATTTAAGTGAAGAAGAAGCTGAGGAGTTAAAGAGAGAACAGTGGGAAGAAGCCACTGATGGTAATGTATATTTTGATGGTGAGAATTTTGTATATAAGACAAATAAGATAATCTTACCAAACTTTAATAATGGTGATTTTTCAGACCCGACAAAGAAGTTTTGGGGTAATGTTTCTGATTTTAATTTCGATGAAGATGATGAGACAGACTCTGATGTAGATAAAGCTACATTATCTACACAAGAAAAGTTATTCTCATATTTAGATGAGAATAAGATGCAGTTACTCCAAAAATACTTTTTGTATATGAGCCAGTTTATATTTGAATTAGACAGAGGAAATATTGCGTTAAAACCGAGTAAAAAGGCTGATTTTGATGCAGTAAGGGCAGCAGGTAGAGACCTTGGACATAGTTGGTATTATGCAGGTTTTGTAGACATGGGTTACAGGGGTACTAGTGTATGTCCTAATTGTGGAGTTAGACTTAGATATAATGCAATTAGTAGTTGTTGCCATATGCCAGTTTATCGTTTAGATGTTGAAAAGGATGGTAAAACAACATTAGTTAATGATGATGGTAATGCATTAGGTGTTTGGAAGAGAACTCATAATGGTCAGTGTATAAAATGTGGTGCTAAATGTGATTGTGTTAGAACTAAGGTTGGTACTAGAGAAATAGATAGAAATTCAAATGACCTTATTTGTGCTAACTGTGGTACAGTTGTTCAGCAAAGTAATCACTATTGCACATTAAATCATCAGACAAGATTTATACATTTAGCTTGGGATATCACTAATAGTGATATGGAAACATTCAATGGTCAGGTTATAAATGCAGACATAAATAATATTATCGAGTCAACAAACTGTATAAAGTTTGGTCTTGATTGTGTTGCTGATTTCTTTGAAATAGCTAAAGATAGTACGGCTTTTCAGGTACTTAAGAAAGTACAAACTACTTGTTGTACTGATATGGCAGAAATGGCTGAACTTTATGAAAGTCATAATGGTGATATATCAGAAATAAATGATAGCTTTACAATATTAGATGATTTAGTACCGAAGTTAATATTAAAAGGTGTTAAATATACCTTTATGAAGAAGGATACCTACATTCCAACACAGTTACTTAAGCTTTATGTTGAAATGAGAAAGGTTGGTTTACTTATTCCTCGTTCAATGATTAAGTTTATAAGAAACTATTTAGTTGACTGGAATTTAACAGAGGATAAGTTCTCAGATGGCTCTAAGAAGTTTCAGCATTTAGGTAACTCTATTGGAAATATAAGTGGTGCTAAGAAAAACACAAATGATAGTTATGATAGTATCGGTAGAGTAGCTGAGGTGTTAAATGATGGTTGGAATAACATTCAAAATGTAATAGATAGTTGGAAAGCAGGTTATCAGCGTTGGGGTACTCCAAGTAATTTTACTTCAAGGTATCTTACAGCATTTTTCTTATATAAGTTATGTGGTTTTTATGAGTATGATGCAGAAAAGTACACAGATGAAGGTGGTAGAGGTAAAGGACATCAAAAAGAACTTGCTGAGTTTTATTCGAGTTTGGATTCTTCAGTGAGAAAAGATTTTAATGTTATTGACTATAGTTATGATTTTGTATCTAAGTTAAATGATGTAGTGAATTATCTCGATATTGATTCTAACTTAGCTACTATACGAAAGGCACTTATGTCACCTCATATAAGTAAAAATTATGATGGAGTTTATGAGAAAGATTCTGAAAGAGAAGATTTTAATAAGGATGTTATAATGGCTTATAATGCAGACATCTTACTTAAGATTGCTGAACTTGAAAAGTTAACTGATTATGCTTATTATAGAAAGATAATAAGAAATGAGTTAACTGTTACAATTGATGATTATAAAAATAGTATTCAGCCGATATTTTGGCTTGAAGAGCAAAGTAAGAACTTTAAGTCTTTTGCTGACAGCTATATTGATGAATTAGTCTTTAAGAAAAATGAAGCTGAAGCTATAGCAAAGCAGGAAAGAGAACAAGAAAGACAAAGAGAACTTGCTAAGATGCAGATGGAAGAGGAACTTAAAAAACAAGCTCAGGTTGTGCAGCAAGCTACTCCAGTTAGTAATTCACCTGCTAAAACAAAGAAAGAAGTTATTGATTGGTTATCTAATGCAGACCTCAGTGCACATAAGAGCAGTGAATTGGCAATTAAAATTCTTGATACTGTAAAAGGAAAAGATACTTGTACTGATAATCAGTTTTATTACCTTAAAAAGTTATATGAGGAAGAATCTGGTATGAAGTTTGAAGGTACACAACAAGGTGGTAAAATGGCTTCAGCAGATAGTATTTCAGACGAGGATATAAAAGTAATTGATTATATGCTTGCACATAGAGACTTATTAGATGGTAAAACTTTAGCTATAATTGATTCTGTAAAGAAATACGGAAAGGCTACAGAAAGACAAAGAAAGTATGTAGATATAGCTATTGAAAAGTATAAAGAAGTAGAAGGATGATATAATGGTTAGGTATCGAATTGAAGTTTTAGCCCTTAATATTAATGGTTGGAATAGTGTAAGAGGAAAAATAGGTTATGTTTCACAATTTAATAATAGAGATTTCTCTTATAATTGCAATGATTTACAAGCTCTCACTTTTGAGAACAAAAAAGATGCTGAAATAGCTTTGAGGATGGTTAAAGGGGTAGTTGAATACAAGAATTTACCTTGCAAAGTTTCTTTAGAGGCGTTCTAATGGTTGATTTTAAGGTCATATTTTACAAAATACAGACATATCAAATGTCTAAGAGTGATTTTAATAGATTAGAAAAGAAGGTTAAAGAAGCTATTGCATTGTGTTTAATTCATGCTTATTCAAGAGACGAGGCTAAAATTTCAGTACTTATGAGGTATTATTTTGTAGGTAAAGAAAATAAACATATATTAGAGGAGATGAAAGAAAAGTATGGTTAGTTATTTTGCAGCTAGTGAATTTAATAGTGAGTTTGGTAAGTTTAACCTTATCAGACTTTCAGATTTAGTACCGCAGTCTTATGATAAGGGTACTGTAGAACAGCTTTATAGGACTCAAGTAGAAAATTTAAGTTTTAGCGAAGATTCCTTTGGAAAGTATAAAGATGATTCATGTGAATATATGAGTAACTTTTATAAATCTGAGGGACTTAAAACTAATGATTACTTGTTAAAGTTTTATGAGGATGAAGTAGTTTTACGGTTTCGTGGAAGTAAAGATGGTTTTCGTTTCAAGCTTACAAATATAATGCCAGAGCGAGGTGCTTCTGATTCAGAACCAAGTTTTGTGCAGGAAAATGGATATTTTGGGGTAGAAACAAATTCTGAAGATATGTGTATTTTTGCAGGAGTTCCTTTATCAGAGGATTTTAATGGAGAGAAACATTTACATCTGCTTTTTATCTATAAAGATGGGGATTACCTTTATTTAAACTTCTTAGTTGAGATAGAGGATTCTAAAATACGATTAAATGTTGTAATCGATTTAGAAGGTGAAGGTATTTATAAGGTGGTATCTAACCATAGAATGCATATTTTTGATGAATATATTGAGATTGCAGAGTTATGATATTTAACTCGTAATATAAATGTAATTTTATTAGTATTTATTTTTGCAAGGAGGAATTAACAATGTCTAATATCAAAGATGACACACAAGCAAAACAGAAGAGTCAACAGGCAGCTCAGAAGGCGAAACAGCTTCCTAGTAGCACTCAGTATGCTATTGTTCAGGTTCTGCCAAATATATTAAATGGCTGTTTTTGGGGCTTTACAGACTTGAACGATATCAAGAAACATTATGAGGCTTTAAAGCAGGATAAGAATATTCAGGCAAGAAAGCTTGGTAATGCTTGTCTTTTAGAGGTTGAGCCATCTTATCTGCTTAAGGCAGTTCAGATGATTGATACTAATGCTATCAATCAGAAGGATATCGAAGTTATGAAGAAGGCTATGTTTGATGCTGAATATGAATTTGAAAAGTTCATTATTCGTTCAGCTCAGAGTAAGTCAGGTTTTGGAGGTACTATAGGTATCTACTGTACCAATGATTCAACTGCAATCACATATAAAGGTACAAGATATCCTGCTTTCAGACTTAATCTTCAGAAAGTAGTTAAGTATCTGATGCAGTATAATTATGCAATACAGATAAATGGAAAGTTTATTCCAGCATCTCAAGCAGCTCAAAATGGACAGGCACTTTTTGAGGCTTTGAATTTGAGTCCAACAAATACTGGTGCATTCTTAAATATCAAGTACTTAGGTACTCCAGAGCAGGGCAAGCAATATGAAACACAGTTCAAGGCTAAGTATGGACTTAAGAAGTAGTGGAATTTTTTCACAATCTTCAATCATAGGGGTAGTTCTCTGAGACTACCCCTTATTTTTGAATTTAGGGGGTTATTGATATGACAAGGAAACAATCAAGAAAAGTTGGTATAGCTGTAAGTATAATTATAATCTCAGTAATATTTATTATAGTTTTTGTTAAATTTAATAAATTACATAATAAAATATTATCAAATGGTCAAGCTTTTACTGCTGAGTGTGTAAGAACTTATGAAGTTCAAGACCCACCAGATGAGCCTATACCTCAATCTGAGTTTAAGATACTCACACCAGAGGAATATAGGGGTTATAGTATTGTAGAAGGACAAAAGTATAATGTAGGCGATACTATAAAAGGTAAGTTTGTTATAGAAGAAGGTAATTTCGTTTATATTAAAGAGTAAAGGAGAGGTAGTTATGCAGTTTTTAGTTGTTTTTATCCTATCAGTTATAGCTATATTTGATACAGCTTGTATTTTGGTTGCTTTGACACCAGATGAACTTGCAGAAGAGGTTAAATTATAATCAATGAAGATTTTTATTTTTCTTGGCTTGAGTATAGTTGCTTACATTGCATTTATGCAAATTATATTTAAGTTATTATTCAAAGTCAAGCAGTCTATAACAACAAAGTTCATATTAAAACTTATAACTTATGTAGGGGTATTCATAATAATTTTGGGGTATCTAAATCATTATGACCTTACAAAGAATGTAGGTAAAACATTATTTCAGAGTAGTGCAGTTATAGTTGCAATATTAACTTTTTCTGCACAAAAGTTCTTAGGTAATGTTATTTCAGGTATTGCTTTAACCTTTCAAAAGCCATTTGAACTTGGTGAGAAAGTGCAATTAAAGTCAACTGGAGGAAATATAGTTGTTGAGGGTTATATTATAGATATAACTATTAGACATACTTCAATTAAGCAAGTAGATGGTAAGGTTTGCTTAGTACCTAATAGTGTTATAGATGAGCTTGTTGTTGTAAATAGTAATACTCTTGAAAACATGGGGTATCCATTTTATATGTTTTGTAGTTTTGATTCTGATGTTGAATTAGCTATTGAGTTAATGCAGGAAGAGATTGATAAAAATAAACGAACAATAAAGACAGATGAAGTAACAAATAGAGTTCTTTGTTCAGAAGTTGCTGATGATGGTTTTAAGCTTCAGGCGATTATTTGGACAGATAATATAACAGATAACTTTAAGGCTTGTTCTGAATTAAGAATAAGTATATTTAAAGCTTGGCAAGAACATGGTATTGACATACCATATAAAACAATAACAATAAAGGAGTAAAAATGAGTATTCAGACAGTGATAGGTTTAATAGTATTGGGGTTTTTTGCAGCATTATTTATATTTACAATAATGGCTATGAAATATTACACTTCAGGTAAAAATGAGTGTACAGTTACTGCTAAAGTTGTTGAAATTATGGATTCTGCTGTTAATTTAAGTTATGGCTTTGGTGGAGAATCTTACACCACTGAATTCAGTATAGATAAAGATTCATTCAAGTCTAAAAATCTAAAAGTTGGTGACTACTTAACTATTAAGGTAGATGCTAGACATCCGAATAATATCATAAGTGGTTTTTAAGGAGTTATTATGACAGAGTGTGAATTGCAGAAAACTAAAGGTTGGGAATTATTCTTAATAAATGAATTACAAGGCTATAAGGTATATATTAACTTAGATGAGAATAAGAAAGCAAGAGTAAAACAAGGGGTAGTTATAGAGGTAAGGGAAATTCTATGAAAGATAAGACTTTTTGGACAATAGCTTTATCTTCTATAGTAACATTAGTATTAACTCTTTTAGCTGTTACAATAATGGATAATAGAGGCTTTCTTAAGCGGAAAGATGTAAATACTATCAATGCTTATGTTGAGGAAATACGAAAGAATTATTATACTGATGTTACAGATGAAGAATTAAAGAATAATATTTATCATAGCTTGTTTCGTGTGGATAAGTATTCAGATTATCTTGATACAGAGGAATTTGATAAATTTATGAATAAAACTGATGATTTTGTTGGTATAGGTATTTATGTTGTTCAGCGTAGTTATGATAACAAAGTTAAAGTTGCTGATGTTTATCCTAATTCACCAGCTTCAAAAGCTGATATTTATAAAGATGATATTATAGTTGCTATTGATGATGTAAATATAGAGTATCTTAGTTTGGATGAAATATCTGGAATGCTTCGTGGAGAGCCTGATACTGATGTTAAAGTAACATTAGTTAGAGAAAATGATACTTTAGAGAAAACAATAACTCGTAAGGCTCTTGAATATGAGTTAGTTTCCAGCACAATGTATGATGATATACAGTATATAAAGATATACGAATTTTTTGGCGATGTTGCTGACCAGTTTAAGCAAGAATTAAATCCTAATGCTAAAGGTCTTGTAATTGACTTACGCAATAATACTGGTGGTGATGTTGATATTATGATAAAGGTTATTAGTTCTATATTATCTAAAGATGAGTTAGTAACTTACACAGTAAGTAAAGATGATGTAAGAGTAGATTATAATACTATTGATGGTCAGTGTGTTTCTGAGGAGTTGCCAATTATACTTTTGGTAAATGAGAATACTGCTTCAGCAGCAGAGATGATGACAGCTTGCCTTATGGATTATAATCGAGTTAAAGTTATTGGAAATACAACTTATGGAAAAGGGGTAGTTCAAACACTTATCACTGAAGGAAATATAGGTTTCAAGTTAACAACAGATATTTGGTATTCTCCAAATGGAAATTGTGTAGACCAAGTTGGTATTAAACCAGACATATTAGAAGAAGATGTTGATAATCAGCTAATTTTAGCTTTAGATAAAATAAAAGAAGATTAATAGTGTTTATTTAAGAGGATAAAATGTTCAAGGTAGGAGATACAGTTACAAGAAATGATGTTGAAAATGATAATGGTTGGTTTTTGTTAATGATTTGTGCAGATGAGTTTATTTATGAGTCCAATGATTACTCATTGATGGTTTCTATAAAAGGTGATAGTGGAATTGTAAAAGAAACTCAAGAAAGAAAAAATAATTCTTTCAGTAAACGAGTTGTTTAAGGAGTTAGTTGATGACTTTAGTTGATTTTATTTTAACTTATGAAAGAGATGGAAAGATTGTTTGTAATCTTTTTGACTATTATGAAGAATTTATAAAGCCTTTAGATGAGAGATTTCGTAATCATAGTTACTATGAAAATGACTTAGTTCTCTGTTATCTTAAAGGACACGCTGATGTAAATCCATCTATGGGTTATATCAATGATAAGTTTCATAAAGGTGTTAAACTTTGTCATTGTTTTGGTTGTGGTGCTACTTATAATGTAGTTCGATTAAATCAAGTCATTAGTAGTCAGTATTTTGATAAAGAACTTTCTGAAAAAGATTCATGTGTTGATTTAGCAAATAAATTTAACATTGATATATCTGAGTTTGATGAGCTTGCTGATGATGACTATGAAGGAAAGTATCTTGCTAAATTAAGAAGAATTGAGCAATTAAAGCGTAGATATACTTTTAATGATTTTAAAGATAAACTTCTTGAGCAAAGAAGAGCAGGAAATGTTAATTTAAGTCAGGTAAATTCAGAGTGTGTTAAAATGATAGCAACAACAAAACAATTGTATGATTAGGAGGCTGTTATGTTTGTAGTTGTTGATGACGATGGAAAAAATCTAAAAATTCTTGACACAGAAGATGGAGTAATAGAAACTTACCCTAAAGTAAAAGTTGTTTTACTTGCCAAGAGCATAAATATAATGGGGGTAGATGGTTCAAATATAAAAGTAACACCTTTAGATGGTTTTATTTGGACAATGTTTCATGTTGGTGATATAACAACAGCTATTCGATGTTTACCATTATATTGGGAAGTTGAACTTACTTGTCATAAGAAAATTGATTTCTTTTTAGAAAGACATACTTATACATTTTACTCATCAAATGCTAGAGGTAAGAAAGAATGGGCAAGGGAAGTTGATAATCGTTCAAAGACACATTCAAGTGGATATACAGATACAGAAATGGTAAAATGGATATGTGATTTATATCACAGATATGGTGGTTTCAAAGAGATTACAGTTACCAAAGATGACCATTAAGGCATCTTAATATAATATTTTAAAGTTTGGAGGAAATTATGGTAAAGAAAAAGTTGTTTTGTGGTTTAGTTGTGGGTGCACTTATGATTTCTATGTGTGCTTGCGGAAAGACAGAGAAAAGTGGCATGACTTCGGAACAGGCTAAGGAAGTCGCTTCTACATTGGTTTCAACTGTTACTGAAGCTGATAAAGAAGTTACTGCTGAAAGTTTGCTGAATGGTATCGACAGTGAAGCTCACAAAGAAGATACTATGAAAGCTAAAATGACTTTCGTAACCGATATGGAGTCAACAATGACTGAAGGCTCAAATGAAAAAGTAGCTTTCAAAATGAGTGCTGATATAGATGTTGTAGGAAATAAGACAGCATCTCATGCAACTGGAAACATGGCTATTGATGTTTTAGGAATGCAAAGCACTCAAGGGGTAGAAACCTACTCAGTTCTTGAAGATGACGGTACAATTACAAATTACTCTTTAGACACCTTAAAGGGTGCTTGGACAAAGGAAGTGAATAGTGCAGGTAATTCTTTTGATACCAGTACTTATATGAATTCTATGAAGAGTGATTATTTTACAGACCTTAATCTTGAAGAAACAGAAGAGGGGTATGTAGTTACTGGTAATATCAGTGCAGGTTATCTTAGTGATTCTCTTATGGATGCAACTGGTGAGTATGCTAATATGACATCTGTAGATGATGAACAGCTTGTATTCGTAACCTTAACATTTGATAAGGATACAAAGGAGGTTAAGAAACTTGTATTTGATATGGGTAAGGCTATGGGTGATGCTGAAAAGCTCAATGTAAAAGAGTTTACTGTGACACTTGATATTCTTGGTTATAGTAAGGATGCTGTTGAAGTTCCAGAGAGTGTAAAAACTAATGCAGTTGATGCTTCTGAGTTAGAAGATGTTGAAACAAGTACTCAGAGTGATGCAGCTCTTGACCTTGATAACACCCCACTCAATAAGTTATTTGGTCTTTCAGATAAGCCAGATGCTGAAGAAGTAAAGCTTTATGGAAATGGTAGTTTCGATAATGCTTCTGATGATGTTGTAAATGTTATAGTTCAGTTATCCACTATGACAATGACAGAAATCAATGAAAAATATCTTGCAAAGTATTCAGAGCAGGATGACAATACAAAAGATGCTATAGCCTATATAGTTAAGGCAGGTTGGATAACTCTTGATGAAACCTCGGATGAGTTAACCGAACGAATTAAGAATTTAAAGTAGTCACTAAGGGGTAGCATCTAAGGTGTTACCCCTTATTATTTTAGGGGGAGAAATTGGGGTAGCCAATGTAAGTGAGGAAGAAGAATAATGAGTTATGCTAATGTTATTATTGAAAAACCTACAGTGTTAAATTTATTTAAGACCATACCGAGTGGTATTGGTTTAGATATTGCCAAAAACCATTCAGGTATTACTATTTGGAATGGTGAGACTATTGAAACTTATGGTTTCTCTATTGATGAGTATTCTAAGGATGATTATTTTGCTGAATATCGTATGAGAAAACAGTTTAAAGAGAAACTTACTAATATAGTTTGTGGTAGACATTTTGAGTATTGTGTTATAGAAGATGTATATGGTGGTGAGAATTTTGATACCACTAGGAAATTGCTTGCATTACAAACTGTAATTGATGAATTGATTTTTTCAAGAATTTGTACTGTTGGTGAGTTCTATAGATGGAATGAACCTAAGTGGTCTAAATATACAAGAATGTTTTATAAACAAAAAGGAAAATTAAAGTCTAAAGTTGAAACACAAGGTATCTTAGATTTCCTTGAATTTGATTTTTACAAGGAACATTGTGAGGATAAGCCAGCTAAGAAGCGAGAAATCTTTTTTGAGGATATTTGTGATTCTTGTGCAATATTGCTTTCTGTAGTCGCTTATAAAAAATTACAGTTAAATATTGCACAGTCAAGCTCTCTTAAGCTTTCTGATATTAAAATGTATTATATCGAGGATATTATGGATACTTATGGCTTTAAGGATAGAAGGATAGCTGAGGAAGCCTATATTTTGGCTGATATTAATACAAGGAATATTGAGAAGGATATTTTACTATTAGCAGGTATGTATCCTAATGATGTTATTTGTGTGGAACTGCCAGTTGATAAGTTAGGTAACTTTGGTTTGAAGCATGGCTTTAAGTTTTACTCAAGTGGCGAGGGGTACTTGTTTTTCTATAAGAAATAAATATACTATTATATAAAATAGTTTAGGAGTGATTAAGCGATGACAGTATTAGATACACAAATTTATAAGCCACTTGCTATATTCAGTTTAGAAAAGAATAATAGACAGGGGCTTATTGTTTTAGGCACTTATAATAGTGATTTATATCAAAGAGCGAAGGGCAAGTTAAATTTTAATAATATGTTGAGTGTTCCATTTGATTCATTTGAGTTCTACGGAGAGTCAAAGGTAGATAAGTCTAAACTTGGTAAGTTACCTACAGATTACTATGAAAAAATGAATCTAAAAAAGAAAACACTTAGAACTTGGGATAGTTTTGAAAGTAAAGTAAGATTGTTACTGCCAACTGGTAATATGAAAGGAATATCATTGTGCAATAATTCTCTAACTTATGTAGAACCATTATTTATTGATAAGTCTGAAAGAATTATTTGTGCTTGGAAGTCAGCCTTAAAAAAGGATTTAGATGCAAATGATTTTAAGTTTATAGATGGTTGTTTGGTTTTTGAATATGTAATTCCTATATTTATTCTTACAGATGATTCTAGACGGCATTTAGCTGTTGACCTAAAAGAAAGGTTTATTATAAATACAGTTACTGGTAGAATTACTTGTGAGTATAAAAATATTATAAATAATACATATATTCAATGTAATCTTATTTGGAAAAATGGTCAGTGGGTATATGTAAGTCGAGAGAGCCAACGAATTTTAGGATTCAAACAGAGGTGAGATTATGAATTTCTTTAATCAAGGGTTTCAACAGCCTAATCCAATGTATTATGGTATGCAAGACCAGATGTCTTATGGTGGTCAAACATTTAAACCTATAAGATACAATAAAGGACAAATAATACAAGGTTTGAAGGATTATATTTTTAGTCAGACAGGTGTGATGGTAACATCCGAAGTTAAGCTTGAATATACGCCTACATTACTTAGACATGCTTGTGCAGAAGCTAAGATTTCAGGTTTACAGCCTTGTGTATTTCAAGTTCCTGAGATGGGTTTACAATTTCAGTTCTATTTTTGTAGGGCTTGTGAAAGATTATTCTATCCAGCCGATTTTATGTAAAGAGAGGTGAGAGTTATGTTAATCTTAACAAATGTGAATATGCAAGCAGGTACGATATCTGCTTTTGATACTAAAGATAAGTCAAATGATACGGTATATTTAGCAACCTTGTTACCTCAGATTAGAGCGAATAAGCTCAGAATCTACGGATTAAGCAATATAGGTAAAAGACAGGTTAATGACCCAAATGCGATTGCAATACCTAATTTAGGTATTTCAATATCTTGGTTAGAAGCGAAGCAGGCTTTGGTAAATTATTATGTTTCACAAGGGGTAGATAGAAAGGTTGCAAAAGAAAAAGTTGGTATTTAATCTGAAAGACCTTAAGCATTATGTTTAAGGTCTTTTTTAATTTATATTATTATTTATATAATCTTATTATTGGAGGTGTTTTGGTTGATAATTTGTATTATAGGTAAAACGAATTCAGGTAAAGATACTGTAGCAAATTATTTACATGAAAAATATGGTATTGAGTTGGTTTGTAGTTATACTACAAGACCTAAAAGACCTCAGGAAACAAATGGGGTAGAGCATTACTTTGTTTCTAAAGAGGAATTTGATAAAATAATAAAGCAAGACGATGTTTTAGCGTACACAATAAATGATAAAACAGGTATAGAATATGCTGGAACTTTGCAGAGTATAAAAAGTGACACTTGTATATACATTATCAACCCAGAAGGTTTAGTTTGGATGAAAGAACATTTTCCAGACCAAGTTATAGTTTCTCTTTATGTATATCTTGATGATGAGACTATATTAAAGCGTGGAGAACTTCGTGGAGACAATATAGATGTTCTAAATCAAAGACTAAGTAGCGAAAAGCAGGAATTTGATTCCTTTTACGCATCAGGTAAGTTTGATTTTGTTATATCAAATACAAGGTCTAAAGAGGAACTTCTGAAAGGTGCTGACTTATTTTATAAAGCACATATTGAGTATAAAAGAAGATTTTTAGAATGCTATAATAAGGTTTTTGATGAAAATGGTGCTATGAAGCCTTGTGGAAGAGATGCTTGTATTGATTTACTTGATGTAGTTTACAAGTATAATGATGGGGATTTCGGAAATAAGAAAACAGGTCAGTTAAATGTTGATGAGATTGTTAAGTTGAGGAAACAGTTATGAAATTGATAAAGCTACAGTGCGAAAACTGTGGGGGTACTTTAGAAGTAAATAGTGATAAAACTGAAGTTATCTGTCCATATTGTGATACTAAGCTTTTAGTTGATGATGAGGCTTTACATATTAAATTTGATGATATGGAGAAAACCAGTTATGATATTGAATATGGTAAATTAAAGGCTCAGAATGATGCAATGCGTGATCAATATGAATTACAAAAGCAGATGCAGAAGGATTATCAGAAAGAGTACAAGAAACAAAAGAGAGCTTTTAATATAAAGAGATTCTTTTTATTTTTAGCTGAGTTTTGGATTGTAATTGTTGTTTTAGTATATATTATATACAAGATTTATTTTTAGGAGGTTGAAGCTTTGGATAATATCAAGTTAGAGATTGGTGATTTTCTCGGTTTTTGCGATTTAAATGGTGTAGAAGCACTAAATAGTGAACAAGTTGCAAAACTGGAGTATTATATCGAAAGATGTAATGAAGCAATGAATGTGGGTACTCCATTAGTTGTTGATGCTATTTGGGATAGACTTATGGATATTCTGCGTAGAGTTAATCCAGATTCGGAGTTATGTAAGCATATTTGGGAAGATAGTGTTGATGAACTTAATGATACTGATATTATCTTTAAGAACAATCCTATGTATTCAATTATGACTGTAAAATCTTTTGATTGTGATGAAATCAATGAGTTTGTAAAGCGACTTCCAGATGATAGGGACTTCGATGCACATATTTCAGTTAAGCTGAATGGTCATGGTATCAGACTTAAGTATCAAAACGGTGATTTTATAAATGCAAGAAGTAGAGCAAGAAGTTCTGCAGGTCGAGATATTACAGAGCAGCTTAGAGTTATTCTTGAGGAAAATGGTCTTACACATATAGATGACTTAGAAGGTTTTGATATTTGTGAAGTGCGTGGTGAGTGGTTACTTCCTTTTGATAATCTTGAAAAGGCTCGTAGTTATAACCCAGATATCAAATCAGCTTTCTCAGGGGTAGCTTCTATGAGTAGAGCTTCTGCTACTGAAGATGAGTGGAAACTTCTTCGATTTGTAGCTTATGAATTTCTTGGTGAGGGTATGATTTTTCAGACCAAAGAAGAAGAATATGATTTCCTATCTGATATAGGGTTTGAAGTACCTCTATTTTGGGTAATTAATGACCTTAATAAGGAAACTCTTATAGAGGACTTAAAGGGTATTGTATCAGACTGTGAAGAAGATGTTAAGCCAGATGCAAACAATGAAAATGGCTATGCTTATTATACAGATGGTCTTGTATTTTCAATAAATGATGTTGATTTCTTTAGAAGCCTTGGAGATGATGGTGGACATTATAAGTTTGGTAACATGGCTTTGAAAGTCGGTTATTGGAAGCAGGATATGTACTCAGGGGTTATTCAGACAATCCTTTGGATGAAGGGTAAGACAAAGATTACTCCAGTTGCTATTGTAGCTGATGATGATATTATCGAGTTTATTGATTTGGGTGACCATCCTTATATCTTAGATAAGAAGTTGATAGCAAATTATAACGAACTTGGGGTAGTTACTGCTAGTGGTAATAAGGTGAGACGAGTTCCACTTTATGAGCCTAATAACCTTATTGTTTTGGATGCATACAAGGGAAATACTATCTTCTTTAGATATGGTGGAGAAGCAGGTGTTGTACCTTGCTTTGAAGATGGTTCTCCTTTACTTGAAGGTAGGGTTCAGCAAATGCTTCAGAATGATAGAGAAGACCTTGGAGAAGGATTTGAATGGGATGATGACGATGATAACTATGAAGATTGGGAGGATTAAATGAAAGAACAGACTATTGAAATAAGACCAAGTAAAAAGCCAGCACCTGCATTTATTCCTTATCTTGTAGCAATAACCTATATAGTTATATTTGTATTAGTAATAGTTGGTTTAGTTAATATGAAGAGTATGAGTACAGTTTTAACTTGCTCAGGTACTATACTTTTTATTGGATTTATTGACTTTATAGTTAGTAAAGTATTTGCTTGGTATATAGTTGGGGTAGCTGAGTATAAGAATAAAAAATTAACTTATACTATTACTGAATGTATTAGAGGTATGGGTAGTGGTAAAACAGTTATAACTTTTAAGAATATTGATGATGTGAAGAAGAAAGGAAAACACCTTATAGTTACTGGTGATATTACAAGTAAAGAGCAATTACAAAAGGAACAATCTCTTAAAGTATTTAAGATTGTAGATGGTAATGTTGATGCTCTGTATTCTCTATTAAAAGACTTCGCAGAAGAGTAAATGTTAAAAAGATAGTCGAAAGACTGTCTTTTTTACGCTAATCTTTTCGTAATTATTATGTATTCTTTTTAACACTTTTTTGTTGAGAAGTCGAAATATTATAGAAGGAGGATAGTAAAATGAGTGATATGTTAGATGATGGTCTTGGTTCTTTTCAAGAAGATTATGATGAAGTGTTTACGGGTGATGAGCGTGTAAGTAATTTATTGAAATTGACCTCTGATAGCTTCACAAGAGAAAAGAGAACAATTAAGATTAAGGAGATAGGTTTTACAGACCCTATAAAGAAGGGTAGGCAGGATACATTATCAGGATTAACAAAAACTATTGCCGATTTAGGTATTCTTCAACCTATCCATGTTATGACTGTTTCTGAAGAGTCAGAGGAAGATGATTATAAGTATATTCTTCTTGATGGGCTTAGAAGAGTGTTTGGAGCAGCGAAGAATGGGATAGAGGAAGTTGATGCTATTGTTTGGGATTTTAAAGACAAAGATTTAGGTATGGATTTAGCTGTTTATATTACTTTACTTCTTAATCGTAATCAGAGAAGAGATTGGAAAGAGAATTGGCACTATTATCAAATACTTGAATTACAGTCCTCAGTTATGACTCCAGGCACTATAGAATATTTACTTCAGCTTGAGGGCGGTGATGCTATGAAGTTGAAGGATGTTATGTTATGTAATTATGATGAAGTTAAGCAGGCTCTTTTAAATGGAGAGAAAGGTTTAGATGCTTGTTATAAGATGTTAGCAAAGCTTCGTAAGGAAGAAGATAAACTGGCTATGGAGGATGCAACTGGGGTAGATGATTCTATTGAAGGAGTAGAAAATTTAACTTCTGGTGAGGGTGGATTACCTCAGTTGAGTGACGATGATGTTAAAGAGTTGCTTGATATGGTTGATGATTTAGATGAAGATATGGATGTTGATGAGGATGACTTTGATTCAATGAATAGGTCATCATTTGGTGATGAGCAGCAAAAGGTTGGAGAAAGACATCCATTAGACCCAGCTTTACGTCAAGCAGTTTTAGCAAGAGATAAGTTTGTTTGTAAGTGTTGTGGTATGAAGCTTATAGGTGCAAGACTTGGTCTTATTGCAGTACATCATGTTTTACCAGTTCATACGGGTGGTAAAGATACATTAGATAATCTTGTTACTCTTTGTGTAGGTTGCCATTTAAGTTTGCATATTATGGAGCGAAATGGTGGTTCTATTATGATGAGTAAGGAAGATTATGAAGCATTACCAGAAAGTGAACAGACATCACTTAAGAAAGCTCTTAAGTTGGCTCGTATTGCTATTGAGGCTGATAAGCGTAAGGGGTTAAGTAAGGAAGATGTTGCTAAGGCTACCGCTGATGCCATAAGACATCCTATGCCAGGTGCAGGTATGAAAGATAATCAGACTGCTTATGCTATTGAAGGTCAAAAGCAAGCACAGGAGGAGGAAGAAGATGACGAGTGAGGAAATACAAGAATTCATAGATTCTTATAGTTTTTCACCAGATAAAGTAGGAGATATAGGTGAGGCTATAACATTTCATGAATTAGATTGGTTTACATTTAAGTGTAGACATGTCTATATACCAAAAGAATCTGGGTTTTGTGAAATAGATATGGTTTGTATGAGTAATAAAGGTATTTTTGTCATAGAGAATAAAAACATTCATGGTAAGGTTACTGGCAGTTTAAATGATACTTATTGGGATATATGTTATCGTGGTTATATTTACGAGAAGCTATATAATCCAATTAAGCAGAATGTAGAGCATATTAAGTACTTAAAAAATTTCTTAGGTGATTTCGATATACACAGTATTCCTTTGTATAACATAGTTATATTTAATAATTTAAGTAAACTTAATGTGAGAAATGCGGATGATATAGTTTTCCAGTTAAAAGATTTTAAACCTTATTATGAGACATTGCCTTTTACGAATATACCAAATTTTGAAAGAATACAGAATCTTGTAAAATCTCACAGTAATCGTTATAATGATATGAAGAATATACATTTAAGTATGCTAACTAGTTAGTGTATAATAAGAGTAATCTTATTTTAAGGAGTTAATTGTGGTAAAGTCTTTAGTAAAATTAGACAACTCAATAATGGGGTACTACATTGATGATGTTTATGTTCCTCGCAGAGTTTATAAATGCTTTTGTAATAAGGAACCAACGATAGAGACCGAGATAAGAGGGAAACCTCCAAGTAGTGCTTGTAATTATCGTTTGTTATTACAGCGAATGCGAAGTAATAATTTGATTTTAAATAATGTAGTTTTTCTACCAATAGATAAACAAGATATTCATGGAGTTGAATCGTCCTTTTGGAAGTTAAATTTTATCGAGCAATATTTTTATTATACTTGTATAGCTGATAATAAAATTATTGGATACATAAGTACTAAGGAAGATATTTATTATAATAGTCAAGTATATTTAAATATGATAGAAACACTTAAGAAAGATAAGGGGTATGGCTCAAAGATTATAAAGAGTTTATTAGATTTGGTAGATATAATTAAAGGTTTATCTCTATATAATAGCTTAGACTTTTGGGAAAAAGTTGGGGCAATTATAGGTAAAGATAATTATTTTCAATTAAAAGGAGTGAAGAAATAATGAAGAAGTTAGTTGGATTTTTGTTAGTTTTTGTAATGTGTTTTGGTCTTGTTGCTTGTGGTAATAAGACAAGTGATAAGATTGATGCAGATGCTAAGCAGAAGATTTCTGAAGGCTTAGATAAGTTAAAGAATTTGGAGCAGAATTATATTATAACTACAACAATGCAGGCACCAGATGGTGATGTAAGTTATATAGAGGTTCAGACAACAGATGGTGATTCTTATACAGAATATCCAGTAGATGGAGATGGAAATTTAGGGGTACTTAGTGAGGATGTCACAGAAAATTCACAGTATATTTTAAGTGATTGGCTTAACCCAGATAATTCTTTCTATTTGGTTTCAGAAAAGGATGGAGAATCTGTTTTCTATACTTTACCTAAGACATATGGTACTCGATGCAGTTCAAGAAAATATATGTATGTAGATATTATGCTTGATAGATTTACTGAAATAAAGTTTGATAAAACTATTCAGGCTAATATAGGTGCAGGCGAGGAAAGTTTAGATTTATATAAGTGTAAATTACCTGCTGAAACAGTAAAAACTATTATAGGTATAGGTAATTATGGTTTATATGACTCAATAAAGACCGATTACGCAGATAATGAAAACTTAGTGAAACTTTGTGATTATTATTTGAATGACCTTAATATGAATTTAACTTTCAGTGATGCAATAGTGTCAGTAGGGTTGTCAAATGGGATAGTTAGATATCTTGGTCTTGAGGTTGGTGGTTTAGGTACTCGACTTTATATGACAAAGACAATAATTACACCAGATTTTGAGGTTAGAACAAAGCCAGATTTTACAACTGCTACTGATTATACTACAACATTACAAGATTTAGCAGATTATGTTGCTACATTTGATTCCTATGAGGATGCTTTAAATGGAATAAATAATGGTGATTTTGCCACCCCAAGTTCAGCAGTAGAGGAGGATAGCAATGAAAATGAAAAGGTAATTATCGATGATAGTTCTTCAGAAAGTACATCAGAAAGTACTTCAGAGAGTACTAACACCGATTCAAGTAGTGAAGAAAATACGCAGTAAAGGAGATGTTAAGATGAAGAGGTTAAGAAAAAATTTTTCAGTGTTTTTTGTTTTAGCACTGATATTAAGTTTCTTCAGTGGAAACTTGGTTGTTTTTGCAGCACCAGATGATAGCGGTTCGGAAACAGACCCTACGCCAGTTATATCTGACAAAGTTGATGGCGAGAATGCAAAAGTATTTAGTATAGACAGTTCTATTTATGATACGACAACAGGTGGTGTTAGAAAAGACTTAGTAGATACTGTTCTTATAGGTACTTTTTTAGATGATTATATTGTTATAATTAAGACTGGTGATGGCTATTTAAGTTATAATTTAGATCCTATAGAGACTGATGAAATGGGACAAAGGGCAATATCGGATAATTTAGAAGATGCTTATAACGCTTCATTAGCTTTTAAGAAGGGTTCAGTTTTTTCATTACATTCAGCTTATTTAACCAATAATAATACTATTTATATCTTTAAGGATACTAAGTGTGTAGCAAAGACTACATTAGATAAGATTACAGATATTTGTGATTGCTCTAAAATTGCAACTGCATCTGTTTCATTAAGTGCTTCTGATACATGGAGAGCTTCTGATAATACTGTTGGTGATGTTTTAGATGTTTATGTTACATATAATTTACCTGCTAAAGACAGTATTTCAAGTATTAAAATTGGGAATTATAACTGTGATTTTGAAAATAGTTCGAGTCCTATAACAGCAGTATTCAGTGCTAACAGTTTAAATTCTTATACTTTAGATTATGAAGTTACATCACTTGATGGTTTAGTGTTTAAAGGAAAAATAACACTTCCTGAGATAAATACACCTAGTGATAAATCAGATAATACAGAAGAGCAGTCTGTTTTTCCAGTTGTTACTTTTAATAATATTCCAGATTCGATTGAATGGGGTAGTTCGTTTAAGTTAACTATGCTTACAGATTCACCTGCTATTATGGTATTTAATGGCTCTGAATTAAGTCCAGATTATGAAGAGAGTTGTGAGGTTGAGGTGTTTCAAAATGGAGAATATACTTACACTGCTACTTCACCAGATGGAAGTACAACAGAAGGAGTATTGAAAATAACTTGTTTTGAGGATAAGGTAGAGACGTCACCAGAAGATACATATTGGAATGGGGTAGATGATTCATCGAAGAAGTTAGCTCAAACAGGTTTATTTAATAATACTATATTTATAGTTATTATAAGTATGTTAGTTGTTGGTATTGCTTTAATAACTTATGTATTTAAGTTTAGAAAGCGAGGTGCAAATAATGAAGAATAATGGCGGTAAGAGAGTTTTATCATTATTATTATCGATATGTATGTTATTTTCATTAATAACTGTTTCAAATTACAGTTTGAATGAAAATACATTAGATGTATCAGCTTATGCAGGATGTGCAGGAAATGCTACATCAGCTCCTATATCAAACCCAGGTGGGGGTAATAATAATAGAACATCAATGGGTGTATGCATTTATTTATTACCAAAAGGTGATATAGAAGCTAATAATATAAGTTTTACAAATGCAGATCAGACAAAAATGTTACCTTTAAATTATAAGCAGGTTGGTGATAATAAAGGTAATATATCTTACTCTTGGAATGGTAGAAATTTTCAAGCTAATGTAGGTTATAATGGTTCTGTATCAGATGCAAGGCATAATTATAGAGGAGCTGGTATATTTTTGATTGAGAGTATACCAGATATATTACCAGCTTCTTGGGCTGATAGCAATGAAGGTAAGTTATCAAGTGGTATATATTCAGTTTCAAATAACTGGTATTCACCTAAGGTCACTACTATATCAGATAGTGATTGGAAGTCAATTGGTGTAAGTACATCAACACTTAGTGGCTTAAAAGATTTATGTAATGGTAGTGAGTCCAGAGGTAAGTCTGCATCTAAGCTCGTTGCAATGTTTAATGATGCTTATGAAGATGAGGCAGATTTTACTGCAAAGAAGGATAATATAATATCATTTTTTAAGAAACATGGTTGTATTTCAGGGGCAGGTTCTGATACAAAAGATGCTTGGGAAGATGATATGACAGGTACATCTTCTTTATGTATTTGTGTTGAGGTCTTTGCTATTACTTGGAATTATGGTTTTAATGGAACAGATTCTACTGGAACTTTTAATTTAGTATATGCCGATAGATTACAAGATTTTTTAAGGTATAATCATAGTGGTGAGTTGAGACAAGATGGTACTAGTGCTAACCCAGCAAGTAATGGTAAACGATTAATGGCTAAAGATGGTACACTTTATTTTACTACAGATTTACCTTATACTAAGGTAACTAGTAGTAATGGTGATGATACATTTTTAGGTGGTACTTTACAAAAGTTTCAACAGATAGGGCTACAGCAAACAAAATGGGCTGGAGGAGCTAAAATAGATGGTTCAGATTGTTTAGGTTTTTGTTTGTGGGGTGAGTTGACAGGTGGTACGAAACCAGTTGTAACATCGACTATAAAAACGAACAAAGCTCAAGTAGGTGTAGCAAAGCAAACAATTGATGCACATAATAATTATCCAGGTGATTATGCTAAAAGTAGTTATTATAAGTCAGACGCTAAGTTAGAAGAATTAGATAAAGATGTTCTTGTTAAGGATTTTAGTACTACTGCAAGTAAACACACTTATACAGGAGTAGCTACGACTCGTGTGTCTATATTACATAAGGCAGGAGATATAGTTGTTACAGATAAACAAATTAAGGAAATATTAGATAATGCTTATTCTAATTTTACTTCCGATTATAGTTATGCTTGGTATAAAACTGCAGTAGCAACTGATGGTAAGGCAGATGGCATTGCAGGTTATACTTATAAGCCTAATATAAATCATTTTACAGAAAATTATAGAGCTTATGTTAAGCATATGCTATATAAAGATCTTGGTTCAGATTCTAATTATATATTTGCAGGCTTGGAGGATATGATTTCAAATGTAAACTCTAAAGATTATACTTATAATGCAATAGGCAATGAGAATGAAAAATCAGCTTATTCATTAACTAGGTCTAATTCAGCAGATTCTAATTGGATTTATAACCCAGATGATAGTACTTATACTTTAAAGGCAGGTAAAACTGGTGCAGTTAATGTAGGTGTAGGTTATGAAATTTCATTACCTAAAACGAAGTCTTACTTCTACGAATACACGGTCAATTTAGATGATGAATCTGTAACCACTAGTTCAGATACAAAGGAGTATTATACAGATAATTTTGACAGTTTTAAGACTTCAAAGTCATCTAGATATTTAGTAGCAATACCTAGAGGTAAGGATGATGCTAATAAAGTCACTGGTATAGAAGCTCAGTTAAAGTCTTGGTTAAAAGATAATAAATTATCTGAAATATCTTCTTGTTTTACTCAAGGAAGCTCATCATATTTATTTAAAGGTAAGCCAGTTGAGGTTTGTAAAAATATTGACGGACATTATATTATAAATGTTGGTGCTAATACTGATGGTACTTATAGTGCAAATGGTTATTATATTTATGTTTTAGCACTTAAAGGTAATCCTAAGTTGGAGACAGGATTTGCATTACCTGCTCAAGACCTTAATCATGTATATCAAGGTGTTGTTGCTCAGGCAGCTTATCCAGATGCCATTGAGGGTACTCAGTACAGTCCTTTATTATCAAGTTCAAGTAATGTTAGTAAGCAATATAATTACAACTTAAAGACAGTTGTATGTACTGCAACACATTCTGATAATGACGGTAATGAATATAAATGTTCAGGTTATGGTCAGTATTTCACTTATAAGATTGAAAAGCATTATAAAGTATTTGATGAAGGTACAGGGGGTACTAATAGTGTTATTGCATTAGATGATGCTTCTGTAAGTCAGAGATTACTTCTTCGTAATAATCTTATGGCAGGTGGTGTAGTTATGCATACCAGACAGGAGTTAAAGAATAAAGTTAAAGTTACTGATGATTCGACTCATAGATATGATTATGCTTATAATCTTAATAGATATGTTTCTAAAGATAAGCGTACTTTATCAGCTTTAACATTATCTACAGTTGCTCAGCAAGAATGGGCTAAAAATGTGGGAGCCAAGTTCGGAGTACTTCCTAATACAGATGCACCTACAGTTAGTCCAAAGCGTAATGACTCAGCTTTAATTACAGATAAATATACAAGTAAATTAGTATTCAATTCATCTAATGTTTGGGATAATCATAATTACTATAATATTATTCCAGATGTTCATGTACATGATAATGGTAACTCAGGTTCAGCTAAGTATCATAAACAGGATATAAATACTGAAGAGTTTAAACCTTATACATACATGGGTTATCCTTGTTATAAAGTTACTATCAATATAACTGATAGTTTCTATAAGTATTCTACTGATAAGATAAACAGTGATAAGCCAGGTACAAATGGTGAGTCAAGACAGGTTAATGACTTAGCAGTTCGTGCTAGTGAGCTTGGAGCAGCTAACTATCGTATGGCTTATATACAGAACTTTACTGATTCAGAAGATAGAACTACAGTTAAGAATAATGATGCAGGTGGTATCTTACTTACTTATTATCCAGAGGTTGCAATGAGACAGTACTTATACACAAGTGGTGTCAAAGATGCTGATAGTGATGGTAAAGTTGATACAATAAATGCAAGTTCAGATATAGCACCTACAATTATTAATACAATTGGTGAGTATAAGCGTAAAACTTATTCAAACTCACTGTATGTATTTAGACTTAGAGATACAGATTCAAATAATGAGAATAATGTAACAGGTAAGATTTTCTCAGATGATATGTCTACTGGTACACAGACAGATAAGTCAAATAACTTACCTACAATTTATTCAGGTTCTAATATAACTATTAATGCTGATTGTGTATTTACAGCAGATGCTTATGGTTATGCTTTGGATATGGTATCTTACGAGGATGATAAAGATGGTTTTGTAACTCAGATAAAGACTGATGCTCTTGCAGAAGTTAAATTACCTTACTCAAGTGTAATACAGGGTAAAGAGTCTAATGGAACTCCTATCAATCCTATGAAGTATTATCAGCCAGATAACTTACTTGCAAATGGTAAGTCAAAGAGTAAAGCAAATCTTTATAAAGATTATAAGAATTGGGTATCTGAACTGACAAATGCAGGTTATTGGGGTGCAGATATGACTCTTAAGATTAATCGTAGTTCAAATGAAGAGGTATTTAACAACTTCAGTACTTCGGTTGGTTCGATTAAGTTTACTCCAGCAAATCAGAAGGAAAATGGTGCATATCCAATAGTAATCAAGCATGGGGTAGTTGTTAAAGATGGTGATGATGCAGCAGGATATAAGGCATTGATTAAGCAGATTTCTGCAGACTTTACTTGTACAGAAGACCAAGCAGCACAGTTATTCGAGAAGTCAGGTATGTATAAGGCTATAGTTAATGCTATTGAGTCTGATACAAATGATGAGAATAAATCAATTCCAGATATCATCTATACAAACTCTAAATCAGGTGCTACGCAGTTTAAGGATGCTCTTGGAACTGCATACAGTTATGAAAATGGTAATTTACTTGGAAATAAAGACCATTGGTATGATGAATCTGTTAGAGTATTCTGTATAAGAAGATATGAGACAACTGGTATTAAGATTTCGGGTATTATGTGTAATGATAAGATTGATTACAGTAGTGCAGCACAGCAGAATACACAAGATACTGTAAACAATAGTCAGGCTAAGTACAATAATGTACGAGGTAAGTGGTACTTAACATTATACTTCAAGAAAGGTCAAGGTGCTTCTGCAACAAAGAGTGTTAGAGGTATAGACCCAGCTAATGAGTATGACCCTAAAGTATATACTGGTTTAGGTACTGCTAGAGGAAATGGAGATGTAGTGCTTAGTGAATCTTATGTTCAGCAGTGTGACTTCTTAATTCCAAATGCTTCAACATCTGATACAGATGATTAAAGTATTTCTTCACTAACTTATTTAGAGGTTACTTCAGTAATGAGGTAACCTCTAATTTTATTTATAATAAATATAAGTTAGAAAAGGAGTGGTCTTATGAAGTATTATGCAGTTAGAAAAGGTATTAAAGTTGGTATTTTTACTGATTGGGATTCTTGTAAAGAAGCAACAAAGGGATACTCTGGGGCTGAGTTTAAAAGTTTTGGTACACAAGCTGAGGCTGAACAGTATCTTGCAGGTATTGATAATGTTAGTACAGTAATGAAGCCGACTAATGCTAATGAAGTTCTTGTATATGTTGATGGTAGTTTTCAAAATGAAGTAATAGCTTTCGGAATTTACATAGAAAGTGCCAATAAAGACTTTAAATTTTGTGGTTGTGTAGATAGTTTCCAATATAATAGTTTACGCAATGTTGCTGGTGAGTTATTTGGTGCTTTATGCGGGGTTGAACTTGCAAAAGATATGGGTTTCAAAAAAGTATCTATCATTTATGATTATCAAGGTTTAGAATCTTGGTATACTGGTGAGTGGAAGGCAAAAACAAGTTTAGGTATAAAATATACAAGCATATTACGAGGATTACATACAAATGATGATTTAGATATTAATTTTATAAAAGTAAAAGGTCATTCAGGAAATTATGGAAATAATATAGCAGATAAGTTAGCAAAAAGAGCTGGAGTTATGAAAAATTATGTGGATACTGATTTGATTTTTAAAGGTACTCTGTCTGTGAACGACATCTCTTTTGTAAATTGTTTTTAATGCTATTTTTATAAGATATATGAAGTTAATATGTGGTATTTTTAGCTAATGTAATTCTAATATTATTATGGTTTAGAGCAGAAAGTAGGTTAGATTGAAAAATGACAAAGAAAGACAAATTAATTTTAACACTTGGTATTATGTTAGTTGTAGGTGCTTTAATCATATTCGGTTTCGATAGGTTTTTTGATTATAGTCGAGCCAAAAAACAGCGTGAGATAGCTGAAAACAGTATTATAGTGCATACAAATACAGATGCTGAGTACTTAAAAACATTAGAATTATCGACTCAAACTGATGCTGAGGCTTGGAATGAACCTATAGATGTATTAGGTAAAGACCAAGATACGGCTTCAGTAACAACATATAAAAATGTACTTGAGATACCACAGTACGATATATTAGTTTATATTTACCCAGATGTATCTGATTATAGTTTAGCTATGGGGGTAGGTCATTATCCAGAAACTAAACTTGCTGGTGAGAAGGGTAACTGTGCTGTTGCAGGTCATTCAAGTAATCAATATAGGGCTATCTTAAATAAGTGTCAATATATGAATATATTAGATACATTTAATGTATATGATGCCAATGGAAATAAGCATCAGTATTATGTAACTGGTTTATATACTGTAAATCCTTATGATATGTCTGTATTATATACAACAGATGATAGTGTAAGTCAGTTTACAATGGTTACTTGTAATAATAATGGTAATACAAGACTTATAATTGAGGGTAAAGAGTTAAATGCATCTCAATTAGACCAGTATATAAAGAATGCTGAAACAGTAAAGAGGAATGAGTTACTTACTTTAAATGAAGAAATTGAGTCTTTTGATATTAGCAAGGTAAATAATTATTTACAAAGTCTTGGTGTTATTGTTAATGATACTTTCTATTTTGATTATTTTACTTTATTTGATGATAGAGTTCCTACAATGGATACTTTATTTAGACCTATATTAGCTGATAGGTTGGATAGAAAAGAGCATATTTATTCATCAGATTTTCAAATGGATATGGGCTTCAGATTCAATAAGGAGGATGAAAAATGAAATTTGAAGATGTAAAGAAGGATTTGGTTGAGAATAAGGGTATTATTTCAGCCAAAGGTTTGAAAGGATTAGCTGTTAAATTAGCACTATCAACATTGTTTTTTGATTTAGCAATAGTGCTATTTGTTTTTTCAGTTCTTCCAGTTTTAAAGTCAGCTTTTGCTTTCACATTAATGTTAGGTGGGGGTATCCTTTATATTTGGCTTTGGGATTATTGTTGTGATTGTGAGGATGATAAACAGTTAAAGAAAGTTAAGATATTTGCAAACCTTTGGTTTGTTGGCTTAATTCTTTTAGTTGGGGTTTTTCTTCTTTTAAAGTACACACATTATATGTAAAAGATATGATTAACTTGATTTGTATTGGAATTTGGGGTTGGATTGGAGTTGAAAAATTTTATGAAAACCTATAGCAAAGTCAAGCTTAATACTATTGATAAAGTAAAAGAATTTGCTAATATTGTTGGGAGTTTTGAAGGTGATGCATTTATACAACAAAAAAAGTATGTTGTTGATGCGAAGAGTATTTTAGGCTTATTTAGTCTTAATTTACTTGATGAGATGATATTGGAGTTTGATGGAGAGGGACAACAGGAAGTTCTCAGTGAGTTAATGAAAAGAGGTTTCTGTTCTTAAGGTTGATTTACGAATATATTTATCACGAAAGGAGAGTGATAATATATGCGTGTTGGAACAACAAATAAACTTGCTCATTTACAGGTAGAATATAATGAGGTTACAGAACAGACCTCTATGTTATCCGCTCAGTTACCAGCTTTAGAAGCTCAAATTAGTTCTATGCAACAATATGTTTCTTGTAATCAGGGAGATAGAAAAGCATTACAAAGATATAATCAACTTGTACGCAATTATAATTCTCTTTTAAATCAGATTAGAAGAAATCAAAATAGATTGGTTAGTATAGCTAATAGAATTGGTGCAGAGAATAGGAGAGTTGCTTATCAGCAAACTAGAGCTTCAATGGGTGTAGCAAGACAAGCACAAAGAGCACAGAATGCTCAAATACGACAGAATTATCAAATGCAGAAGCAGTTGATGACTGATTCTTATAGGTAGTTTAATAAGGTGTGAATGAATGTTCACACCTTTTTAATTTCTTTAGTTATATGGTAATATAGTATATATTAAATGTGATTCTTATTACAGTTTCATTAAATTTAAAGTTTAAGGAGAAAGAAGAAATGAACAAAACAGAACTTATTGATGCAGTTGCAAAGACTTCAGGACTCAGCGTAAAGGATGCTACAAAGGCAGTAAATGGACTTACTACTATTATTGCAGATGAACTTGCTGAGGGAAACAAAGTACAGCTTGTAGGCTTCGGTACTTTTGAGACAGTTGATAAGGCAGCCAGAGAGGGTAGAAATCCTAAAACAGGTGAAAAAATTACTATCCCAGCTTCTATTGTACCTAAGTTTAAGGCAGGAAAAGGTCTTAAAGACAGAGTCAATGCGTAAGTTCAAAGGGGAATTCGCCAGAGTTCCCCTTTATTCTATTTAAGGAGTGTTATTAAATGATTGTTGAAAAAGTTATAGTTATGGTGAGACTTGCTGATGGTGATGATATAAAAATCTCCGTAACAGCTAAGGATAAACCTTTAAGAAATAGTGATTTTGATAAACTTATCAACGATGCTAATCGTAAGTTTGGGGAAATTGATTCTGCTGATGTATTATATTACACAATCAGAACAACTCTAAATGGTAAGAAAGATAATTATAAATTTAAAGATTGGACACAAACATACTCTTGTTTGGAAGAAATATTTGGAGGTTTAAATGACTAAGTTTAAGAAGATATTAAAAGATTATTGGATTTTTATAGTAGGCTTTATTTGTATTGTATTATTTGCAATTTTTCTCACTACAGGTGAGGTTAATGGTACTTCAATGTTACCAAATTATCAAAATGGAGATTATATCTTAATAAGGGATACTAAGAATGTATCACGAGGAGATGTTGTTGTAATTTGGAGTGAGAAATTGCAAGAGTATTTATGCAAGCGAATAATAGGGGTAGAAGGTGATACTGTAAAAGTTCAAAATGGGGTAGTTAATGTTAATTCTGAGGACTTAGTTGAAAACTATGTAAATGAAGAACAGTGGAATGGTATTAATGTAGATACAGTAGTACCAGATAATTATGTTTTTGTTATGGGAGATAACAGAAATCATAGTACAGATTCAAGAGAAATCGGTGCTATACCGACAGATGATATAGTTGGGGTTGTTTTTCTTGATATTACAAAATATACGCATTTAACAAAAAATGATTTTAATCATATAATTGTTTTTTGTTGGGCAGTTGTTCTTTTATTTATCATTTTGTTCCGAAATTCAGATAGAAACGAGCAAAAGTCTTGAATTTGAATATTATTAAAGTCTAGGCTTAGGCTTAGACTTTATATTTTTATAATAAAATCAAAGAGAGGTATTAATTATGACATCGGCGTGTAAAGTTTATTTAGACTGTCGTGTAGTTTCTAATCCAGAGGTTCTTAAGAACTATGGTCTTGAAACAATATATACAGTAAATGTTGAGTGTAAGAGACTTTCAGGGAGAGTTGATGAATTTTCAGTAAATTATTCATCTGCTTTAGGTCTTGAGTTAAAAGAAAATGATTTAATAGCTGTTGAAGGAGAGCTTAGAAGTGTAAATGTAAAAGTTAGTAATTCAAAGTTTATGCTTAGATTGTATATTTTGGCTAACAATATTAAGCATTTGGATTCAGAGCCAGAAAACTACAAAAATGTAGTAGAAATATCTGGTGGTAAAATATCAAAGAAGTCTGATTTTCGTAAGTCAGATGACGATACTGTAATTCAAAACATCAGTATTAAAATTGAGAGATTTAATAAGTCTTTCATCATACCTTGTTCTTGTTGGAATAATAATGCAAGGTTGGTTAAAGATTTGGAACTAAATACAAAAGTCAATATAAGGGGTAGACTTCAGAGTCATAGGACTTCTGCAGGCTATACTATGATTGAGGTTCCAATAAGTCTAATAAGTATCTATGAAGATAAAGCAGAGTAGTAGAAGGAGGGTGGTTATCCAATAATCTTTGTTACTTGTAGTTTACGCTAATAGAAAGAAAGGATGATTTTAGTATGTTTAATCTGATGACATTTTGTTACAAGAGGTAATTAAACGAGATGGTCATAAAGTTCCATTTAACGCTTTTAACATCAGAAAGGCTATTCTAAATGCTAATGAAGAGGTTGCAGTATTAGACCAAGCTAGTGATGAAGAAATAGATATCATAGTTAAAGATATAGAAACTATGCCAGATACTTGTATCAATATAGAGGTTATTCAAAATCTTATTGAAAACAAGTTAATGGAATTTAGACATTTCGAACTAGCTCGTAAGTATATTACTTACAGATTCATTCATGATGTTAATAGAAGTTTAACAAAGGCAGAAAAAGGTATTTTAGAGTTAATAAGGGGTAGTAATACCGAAGTTATCAATGAAAACTCTAATAAGAACGCCTTTACAAATGCCACACAGCGAGACTTGATTGCAGGTGAGGTTTCCAAGGAAATCAGTGATAAATTTATTTTACCAGAAGAACTTGTTGAAGCAGACCTTAATCAAGAACTTCATTGGCATGATAAGGACTATACAGTTCAGCCAATGATAAATTGCTGTTTAATTAATATTCAGGATATGCTGGATAATAATACAGTTTTAAATAATCTTCTTATTGAGAGTCCTCATTCATTCCGAGTTGCTTGTAATGTTATGACTCAAATCATAGCTTCTATTGCAAGTAATCAATATGGTGGACAGTCAGTTAATGTTAAGTATCTTGGAAAATATCTTAGATTAGCTAGAGAAAAGACTAGAAAGCGTATTATTGCATCACTTGAAGAAGCAGGTGACCCATATACTGAAAATCAAGTCGAAGTTACTGTTAGAAATGAATTACAGCAGGAATTAGAGGATGGGGTTCAAACAATACAGTACCAGATAAATACACTTCACACTACTAACGGTTTTTTAATTTAAGTTATATTTTAATAAGTTAAGATAATAATACATTTCCTAAAGGAGGTGTATTATGTATATTTATAAAATTACAAATAAAGTCAATAATAAGTGTTATATAGGTAAAACTGCTTATCCAAGAAATAGATTTTCTGCTCATTGCAGGTCATCGTATGAAGTAGGTAGAGCTATTCATAAATATGGAAAAGAAAATTTCTCTTTTGATATTCTTTTTCAGTGTAATTGGAATGATGCTTCTTTGTTAGAGTCCTATTTAATATATAAGTTTAATTCTTTAGTGCCTAATGGGTATAATTCAATATATTCATATAGAAATATATTAAGTAGATTAAATTATGCGAATACTTTAATAGAAGCAATAAGAATTGGCTCATATTCATTAACAAATCCTTATAAAGTTACTAAGGATTTAGATGATGAAAGACCTATAACTTGTATTGAAGATTACACCGAATTTAATAATGCTTTAGAATGTGCTTTATTTTATGGTTTGCCTAGTTCTACTAGAGTCAAAGAAGTGTGTCGAGGCAGTAGAGCAACGGCAAAAGGTTTAACTTTTCGATACTTAGATGAAAATGGTTCTATTTTAGAGCCAAAAAATGGTGCTAAGAAGAAAAAGCGAGAAGTTTATGTTGAAGAAACTGATTTGATTTACAAAAGTGTAATGGATGCTATTCGAGATATAAACCCCCAGATGGATAAAGGGGTAGTTAATCTCAATTTGAATAGTAAATCTGAAAATGCTTATGGCTTTCATTTTCATTATGTAATAGATGATGAGATTATACCAAATACTTTTGTCAGTCCAAGGAAGACTAAAAAAGTTCTTATGGATAACTCTATTCAGTTTGAATCTGTTGCTGAAGCAATTAGAGAATTAGGGTTACCAGATGGTGCTAGAGGAGCAATATCTCAAAATATTAGAGGGGAGAGTTCTAATGCTTATGGTCATACTTGGGCTTATATTGAAGATGATGACACAATCAGTCAAAGACAGTTTGTATCTCGTAAAATAGACCGAAGTAAAGTAAAAAGATTTGAAATTATTTGTGATAATAAATATACATTTAAGTCATTAGCTGAAGCTTGTAGATACTTTAATTTTAATTCAAATTATGCAAAAGTAATTGCAGAGTGTTGTAAAGGTTTACGAGATGAAGCTTTCGGACATACTTGGAAATATGGCAAAGAATTGACTGGCTCCCCACAGTGGAAACATTGAAGGGGTAAGGATGTGAACTCGTACTTGCGAGGTGTGAATATAGCAGTAAGTTATATTCGCTATCGGTAACAGTGGAATAAGACTGGTTATATGATAATTATAACCCATTTACTTATGTAAATGACCATAGACGAAGGGACTGTGTAAGAGATGCTAGAGCCAGAAATGGTTAGCTTGCTAATACCGAGCCAAGCTTAGAGGGTAACCTCTTTGAAGGTGTATCGACTAAGACATACCGACCAGAAATGGTAGATGAAGTCTAAACCTGTTTGGTGAAAGCCCAAATGGGGTAGTGCATCCTACTTATAGTTATAGACTATAACATTGAGTGTGACAATGCCTAACGTAAAACGAGGGTAAAGAGATAGTCAGGGGCTAATGAAAGTTAGTAGGTGACTGCAATCACCATTTTTAACTTTATTTCTACACATAGATGAAACATACGAGTATTGTGAAGAATCTGCTATGATTATCGAAGAAATAATCAAGCAGAGGATTAAAGGTGTTAAAAATAAAGATGGAGTTTATGTAACCCCAGCATTCCCTAAGCTCGTTTATGTATTAGATGAGTGTAATGCATTAAAAGGCGGAAAATATGATTACATAACAAGAAAATGTCTTGAGTGTAATGTTAAAAGAATGTATCCAGATTATATTTCTGCAAAGATTATGAAAGAGGTACATCAAAACAATATTTACAGTCCTATGGGTTGCAGAAGTTTCTTAGGTGAATGGAAAGTAACTAAAGATTTCCTTGAGCCTTTAGGTTTAACAGATGATATGCTCGGAAGTTATCGTTATGAAGGAAGATTCAATCAAGGGGTAGTTAGTATAAATCTTCCTCAAATAGCTATCGAAGCTAATAAAGATATGGATACATTTTGGTCTTTACTTGATGAAAGACTTGCAAAATGTTATAAGGCTTTATTGTATAGGCATAAACTTCTTGAAGGTGTTACTTCAGATACATCTCCTATCCATTGGCAGCATGGTGGTATAGCTAGACTTAAAGTTGGTGAGAAGATTGATAAATTACTTCATAATAGCTTCTCAAGTATAAGCCTTGGTTATATCGGAGTTTATGAAATGTGTCAAGCAATGTTAGGGGTATCTCATACAACTGATGTTGGAAAAGAGTTTGCTTTAAAGGTTATCGCAAGATTGCGTGATGCTTGTGCTACTTGGAGAGAAACAACTGGTATAGGCTTTTCATTATATGGCACACCTGCTGAGAGTTTGTGTTATACATTCTTAAGACACGATAGAGCAAAGTATGGAGTTATACCAAATGTAACTGACCATAATTTCTACACTAATTCATATCATGTATATGTTGGTGAGAAGATAAGTGCTTTTGATAAGTTCCAATTTGAAGCAGAGTTTCAAAAGTTATCAACTGGAGGTTGCATTTCTTATGTAGAGCTTCCTAATATGGCTCATAACTTAGAGGCTTTAGCTGAAGTAGTTAGGTTTGGTTATGATAATATTCAGTATTTTGAATTTAATACTAAATGTGATTATTGCTATAACTGTGGCTATGATGGCGAGATAAAGTTGAATGAGAATAATCATTGGGAGTGTCCAGTTTGTCATAACACTGATATGAAACGAATGACTGTTACAAGAAGAACTTGTGGTTATTTAGGTGTTAATGATTGGAACGAAGGCAAGCGAAGTGAAATGGGAATTCGAGTTCTACACTTATGATTTAATTTTATATTTAATAGCTTTGAGAGGGGTAGTCGAAAGGCTACCCTTTTATTTTAAGGAGGTGCAGTATGTTTTATATAAGTGGTGTACAAGGAAATATGTTTGCTGTAACAGATACTAAAGATGGTGTTACTGAACAAATAACTGGAGCACAGTTAAGTAGTTATATTCAACAGGGTGTAAAGATTCTTGGTGTTAACCAAACAAAGTTTGGAACTACTGTAGCTTGTAAATCTACCAATGTACTTAATGATTTTTATAAGGCAGTTTTCAGTTCTTTAACTAAGCTTCATTTACTTAAAAAAGATGATAGAGATAGTTCAATAGAAGCTATAAAGAAGCAGGCTTTGTTCTATGGTCTTGGTGAGTATATGAGTGATATTACTATAGATTTGACTCATAAGTCCTTGGTATTGAAAAAGTTAAATAAGATTATTACTTGGAATGAAGAGGAAAAAGAAGCTGAGACTATTAATAGTATTGATGTTTGTGACGAAAAGGTTGTAAAACTTTCAGAGCTTGGTATAGATGCCTTTAGTCATATGTATTTACCTATAGCAGAAAAGAAGATACCTCTTTTAGATTTATGTAAAGAAGTTGAAAGCATCACAAAGGGTGATTTTAAGTATGATAAAATAAGATACATTGGTATAACTCCAGGTAATAAGATGTTTAAATTTATATTAGACCTAGGTAGATTTGATACAGAATGTTATTCTGTTCAATTTGCAGATTATGCTACATTCAAAAAGAATTTTGATAAGATAAAAACAGCTAAAGTAGAAAAGGCTTGGGGTTTTATACCTTATATTATTGCAAAAGAGAGAAATGGTGTTAATTCACCTTTTGTTGTTGTAAAAATGTCTAAGAAACCTTACACTGGTGAGCCAGCTACAATATACAGTAAAATTAAGGAGAAATATAAAACACTTCAGGATGTTTATAAGGGCTTTTAAGAATTTTCTGTAAAAGCTGAGATACATAAAGTTGTTAAATAAACTATTAAGAAACATATACTTTTGGTATTAGATAAGGTAGTTTTTACAGGTTAATTTTGGTGGAGCATATAAAATTAAAAGTATAAGTTTAGGTGTCACAATCTTAAATTTATACTTTTAATTTTTTGATTTAAGAAGAATTTTTCGATTTGGTTTGTATTTAGTCTAGTTCTCTAGGGTTTTAAAATTGAATTTATATTTTTCATAACTTATTGTAAGAGTCTTTTATTAAAGGAGTAAGCTGATGGTAGATTATAATGATATTAAAAACTATAAACTTTGTACACGAAAACTTTATAGCTCGTTTATTTGTATGCCAGAACTTGGTACTTTTGTTATAAATAAGGTTAAAAATAATGATATTTATAACACTTTTAAGTTTGAGTTCTTAAGTCCGTCTTTATATGCTCGAATGACTCCTAAGTGGAAACGAGTATTTGATTCTTATGTTGCAGTTGGTAGAATACAAGTAGTAACAAGAGCACAAAGATTTATAAAAGCAGGGGTACTTGGAGAACTTGATGTTATATCCTTTGATAAACTACAAGAGAGTTATATGTTTGCAACTGGAGACCCTATAAGTCTTTTAACACTTACAAAGCGTATAACAAATAATCTTATGTCTTGGCAGAAGATTACTGCAATAGCAACAGATTATCAAGAATATGCTTGTTTTGTTCCTTTTGATAATAAGTTCATGTTTAATAATATAGACTCTGTAAATATATTTGAAATACCTCATGGTTATGGTGATTTTATTGTCTATACTTTAGTTAATAATCAGTTATGTGATGGTAGAGTTGTTAATGGTCAAATCTTTACTTTAGAATATAATAATATTAACTGGAAAGGTCAAGTTGAAACAGGTCTTAAAGAAGTTACAATAAATAATCTGCCTAATATAGTAAATCAAGTCTTTGATTATAGTGAAAGTATTGAAACAAAGTATTCTTTTGCAGAGTTATTAAAGTTAGATTTAGAAGCTAAAAAACCATCAGCTTATTTATATGATATACAGATTATGAATGTTTTAGATAAAGATGTATTACAAATTGATACACAATATTGTGCAGTGAAATTAAGAACTAAGTTTTATTTAGTTTATACAAGGCTTACAGATGTTGTTTCAATTAAGAAAATGTGTATTATTGAAAAATATATAATAAAAGCATCAAGTTATGATTCTTTTATTACTGAAGTTCAAGGAATACTTGGGGTACTCAAAGCAGGAATAGAGAGTTCTTTCTTAACAAGTATTGGAAGTATTGAAGAATTGTCTTGTATAAATAATTATACAAAAAATGGTTTTCAAGAAGTAAATAAGGCTTTATATACTGGGCATCGTTTGGATTTTAAGGATTATCTTTTAGCTTCAACAGTATATACTTATCTTAAGAGATGCAGTTTGAAAGATAATGTTTGGTTGTATAGGGGTTTGAAATCAAAGAGAAGAGTATATGAAGGTATGTTATTAAAGTCATATAACTTTCTTTCTACTTCCATAAATTTTAAGTCAGTTCTTGGTTTTGGTACTGGTATTATAATGCGATTTAAAGAGACAAAGGGTTTAGAAGGTTTATACATAAATACAATCTCCAATTCAAGAAATTCAGAATATGAAGTTCTTATAAATGCAGGTAATGATATAGTATTTGAAAAGAAAGTTGGGGTAATTAATGATGTAGAGATTTGGGATTGCAAGATAGTTCCAGATAAATCTTTCCGAATGTTGAAAAATCAGAATAAAGTTATTGATACTACTTTAAATATATTAAATCATCATCCTTTGAGAAATTACTTTTATATTACAAAATGTAATGAGGATTATCGTAGTTGTATCATTGAATTTTCATCTTTATATAATAATACTAATATTTCCTTGACTTTTAGTGAGAAGAATGTTATAATATTATATAGTCAGGAAAAGAAGAAGTATAAAAAGACTGTTCGATTATCTAAAGATGATTTATATTTAAGAATTATAAAGATATTTGATAAATGCCTTGAATTTTATCAATCTGATTTTTCTATTATAACAGGTAGTGCCTTATATAGAATAGGTTGTGATGTAATTTTCAATATATCGTCTAAATTCGTATATGAAGGTTTTATTCTTTTAGGGCAGAGGATTTTTACAAAGAAATATTCAGATGATTATGAGTTTAAGGCAAGTATAACCTTAAATGGTGATTCAGATGATAGTATAAGTATTTTGCATAAGTTCTATTGTACCACTTTAGATAAATGTAGTTTATCTTTAAGTGGTAAGTCTGATTCAGCAGAAAAATCAACATCATTAAGTGGTAGTTTAAGGAAAGTTGACTCTTTGGTTGAAAAGGTCTTTGAATATTGTTTACAAAACTTTAATCTTAACTATTCAAGACGAGTTGATAAGGTCATAACTAAAATTGCAAATTATTTTGGTGATGATATTACAGTAGAGAAGGCAAGAGATTGTATTGTTTACAAGTTAGGTGAAACAAAGTACATATATGTTAAAATGGATGGTACAAATGTAAATTATTTAACAGATTTAGGTCAGGTTGAGGTTGATTATTTCGATAATCTGAATGTTGTAGCATCAAAAGTATTCAAGATAGTGGTGTAGTGCGTATGAATTTAATACAAGTTTTTCAAGATACAAGAGATAAGTCACATAATGAATATCGAGAAGAGACTATGTGTGCTATAGCTGATGCATTTGTTGTTAAGCATCCAGAGAAGATAAAGTTAGACAATAAAGTTAATAAATATATGGATATCAGTTTCATAAATGATGGTACTATAGAAACGGCTCAGAAGTTTAAGTACGATAAAATGGCAGTACTTAATTTTGCTGATGCTTTAGTCCCAGGTGGTTTAGTTTTATCGGGAGAAAGAACTCAGGAAGAAAATATTTGTAGATGTAGTAATCTTTATGAGACTTTGGTTGTAAATAAGAAAGATTATTATGATTATAATATTTCTTTTGGAAATTCGATTTATTCAAATAGAATTATTTATTCATTTGGGATAAAAGTATTTAAGGATGGTAAAACTTATGATGATATAAGACCTTTTTATACAGATGTTATAACTTGCCCAGCACCATCTTGTAGTGTAGATAGTAAAATTATTTTTGATAGAATAGATTGTATTGTTAGAGTTGCAGCAAGAATGCATATCAATACACTGATTTTAGGTGCATGGGGTTGTGGTGCTTTTGGTCAAGACCCAGTAGTTGTGTCTAAAGGTTTTGCTAAAGCTCTTGTTAAGTATCCATTTTTTAAGAAGGTAGTTTTTGCTATAAGACCTACTGAAGGACATAGCGATAATACAACTTTTGATATATTTAAGAAAAGTTTTTGGGAGGAATACAATAATGACAAATCGTGAGCAGTATTGTGCTATCGAAAGACAGATAAAGGATTTGCAGAAGAAACAGAAACAGCTATATTCGGGGTATGGTTCAAAGTCATATTACGATATTTTGCTAGATAATATTCTTATAACTATAAATCCTTATTATAATAAAGGTGTAGTTCATAGACATTCTAGTGTGGAATGTGCTTATGAAATCAGAAGTATTTATATGAGACGACTTGGTTTAAGTAAGAGTTTGCTTTTTAGAGATGAATATGAACAGGCTCTGTTGATGTTAAATAATTATAAGTCAGATGATGAAGTATTAAACTTCTTATACTATTAAACATTAAAAGATGGTACAATGTACCGTCTTTTTTATTGTGTAGTTATTAGTTTAGTTTGAGTATTAAAAGTTATAAATATTTTATTGTTTATTTTAATTCTATATTTATAAAATCAGTTGAAAGGAGGTTTGAGAGAAAATTAAAACTTATACTGCTTAAGCAGTTTTACATAGACAATTAAATATAAAAGGAGGTTTCATTATGAAACAAAGAGTCTTGGCAGTTTTCACTGCAGTTATGTTAGTATTAGGCTTGTGTATGACACCCAGTATGGATATAAGTGCAGCTGAAAACTTAGTAACACTTCAAGTCCCCACACAGTTTTATGAGTTATCTTTGTATAACTATACTTTTGGTGGAGGTACAGCAGAAAATGTTACTGTTATGAAGTCGGCTGAAAGAAAAGACCTTGTATCTACAGATGGTAATTGGCAGGCGAGAGTTGACATTGATGGTAGTAGTTTTACAATAAACTCTATAATTTATCTTGGTGATGAATTAAGTGTTAATATGGTAATGCCAGATAAGTTTGATGCTATTTATTGTATTGAGAAAACCAAGGGTGATAATGGTGAGTTTGATATTAAAACTACCCACACTCAAGGTTATGTCACAGGTGTAACAACAGCATTTGATAAGGAAAATAATGCTGATAGTTCTGCTTATACAACCTTTAAGTTAACTTTACCAGAGCGTGTTACTGTTATAGATAAGAATGCGTTTAAGAATAACACCAAACTTATTGGGGTAGATTTCAAGGGTGCTATTCAATCTATAGGTAGTGGTGCTTTTTATGGGTGTAATCGTTTAAGAGAAGTAAATCTTGATGATATGTTCAAAGAGGTTGCTAATAATACGATTCCAAGTCAGTGCTTCTATGCTTGTACAAGTTTATCTAAAGTAACTATTCCAGATTCTATTCGTATTATTCAAAATGAAGCTTTTTATCAGTGTGATAATATTGATTATCTTATTCTATCAGATAGATTGAATAGTATTGGTAAGAATGCTTTTGCTAACTGTAATAATTTACGATATCTCTTAATCAAGTCAAATGCACAAGATTGGAAAAAGGCTGGTATAGTTAGTGATAATGAGATAACAAAGATTGTTGATGCTTCTTCAATGAATGTTACTGTTGCTCAGAAGGGTAGAAATACAGATGTAGGTAGATATGTCTATGCAGGAGACATTGAGTATGCTATCTTTGGTAGAGTTGATTTGGATTTAAATTCTGTCAAAGTTGATAGAGATGGAACTTCTATTAGCACTTCTGCATATAATGATGTAGCTTATGGTTACAGTACTAAGGCAGCATATTTTTCAGTTCCAAAGGGTGCTTATGGTACTTACACTGTTTCTGCTAAAGATATTCTTGGAAATAGTGTAAATAAGGTATTCACTTATGAGAAGGACATAGTTGATACAACACCACCAGTTATTAAGATTACTGGTACTGGTACAAATAACTATTATCAAAGTGCGAGAATAGATATCTCTGATGCTGATACTCATGTTGATTCAATGACATTAAATGGCTCTGCTATGAGTAATAGTATTACTATAACAGAAGAAGGCGAGTATACTGTAGAGGCTATTGATAGCCTTGGCAATAAAGCAACAGCTTCTTTCATAGTTGATAATACACCACCACTTCTTGATAGTGATGTTAAAGATGGAGAAAAGACAAATAAAAATATAAGTGCTTTTGTTCAGGGGTATTCAAAGGACATTAAGTCGGTAACGATAAATGGTGTAGAGCATGGTATTAAAGACCCGATATCAATTTATGAAAGTGGTGAGTACACTATAGTTATTACAGATTATGCCTTAAATTCTACTAAGATACAGTTTATACTTGATAAGTCTGGACCGACAGCTAATATTATCAATAACAAGATATATAATAGTGAGATAGATTTAAAGTTCAGCACTTTATGTGGTATTTCTTCAGCAGTAGTCGATTATACAGCTTCTGATAAGACTTCTTGGTCTAAGGAAGTTAAGGATGGAACAAGGTTAACTCAGGATGGAAGTTATAAGTTAAGACTTACAGATGCTTTAAATAAGAATAATACTTATAATTTCCAAATTGATAAGACAGCTCCAAAGATAACTGGTGTAAAAGATGGTCAGACTTATGCAACGGATGTGTCATTTGAGGTAACTGATGACAATATTGACACGATTAGCTTAAATGGTGCAACCACAGGTAAGAAGAAAACTATCAAGAGTAAAAATGAAGGCTCTTATACACTTATAGCCACTGATAAGGCAGGAAATCAGACACGAGTTAAATTTAAGATAAGTACTGCAAAGCCTAAACTTAGTGGTATAAAGGATGGTAAGGGTTATAAGAAGAAGTTTACCTTTAAGATTAACACATCAGATATTAAAAAGGTTGTTGTTAATAAGAAAACGCAGAAGATTAAAGCTTCTTATACCTTTAAGAAGGTTGGTAAATATGTCATTCAGATAACTAATAAAGCAGGTTCAACTGCTAAATACACAGTCTGGATTGATAAGACTAAGCCTACTGTAACAGGTGTTAAGAATGGTGCTTCTTATTCAAAGGCGGTAACAGTATGGGGAAAAGACAAAGGTTCAGGAATAGCTACTGTCAAATTAGATAAGAAGTATATAACTAAAAAGACCAAAGTTTCCAAAAAGGGTAAACATACGGTTATAATAACTGATAAGGCTGGAAATAAGCGTACAGTTAAATTTACAATTAAATAATTTTTATAAGACATCAGTATTTTGTAATACTGGTGTCTTTTTTTTTGAGAAAGGATTATTAACTTATAAGTTTTATTTAATATATTATATGCTTTATTTTTTAAAGGAGGTAAATATTATGAGTATGGCAGAAGCATTATATACACGAAATACAAATGCATCACAAATTTTAAATGAGAACTCATTTAAACATTGTAAGCGTAAGTTGTATAATACTTATATTTGCAAAGCACCTAGTGGTTGGGGCTTTGATGGCAGAAATTTTTGTGTACCTAATCAGATTGAGAAACTTCGTGCTCAAGGTAAGAAATTTTATATACTTGAGGGAGAATGGTTCTTTGTTGTTGATTCTATAGGAAGAATAAAGAAAATAACACCTCAAGAAGCAGCACAGAAGTATCAATTTTTAAATGGTGGCTCTCCAGTAGCTATAAATATGGAGTCTTTAAACAAGAAGACAAAAGATGGGGTACTTGATTGGACACTTGTTCAATCTGTTGCAGATAATAGACAGTATTGGGCAGCTTTTGTTCCAAGAACTATACAGTATCAGCAGTTAAATAAAGACCCTAAAGTTTGTGGTAAGGGTGATTTTTATGTAGTAGCTGATGCAGGTGGAAAGCCAAATTTAACTTATGGTGAGGTTATAAATGGCTTAGCTTTTGCAAAGGAGTTCAATAATCAAGGTTGGACTGACTGTATTGACCAGAGAGCAGCAGATGCTATAAATATTACAATAGATAAACTTCCTAAAATACCGAGTGCAAGTTCAGCTAATAAAGAGACTGAAAAGGTTTCACCAGAAGAAGTTGCAGAAATAACAAAGACTTTAGGTCTTATATTTTCAGCTATATTTATGGCAGAAGGTTTTAAAGTTACAGACCAAGGTTCTACAGAGGAGTCAACAAGAAATGGTAAGGCAAGATTAACTGTAGCTGAGGCAGACAACAGTAAGTCAACAACTATTTTCTTAACTTTAGATTCTAAGGCTAATAAGTTAAATATTAAGTGCAGAAGAGATGGTAAGGATTTTGATAAGACTTACAATTTAAGTGTTGATTCTCAGCAAAAGTTGAATGTAATATTCCTTTGTGCTTATCTTGACTTCTGTAGTTTATTTAAGATGACACCTTTTAGATACATTACTAGACCTCGTTGGTTGGCACAATGTGTAAATGGAGCAGAAGGTGAATATGCTTTAAAGGTTAATCAGAAGTCTTTTGAGAATGATTTTGCTGAAAATAGCAGTGCTTCTGCAAGATTCCAGTTAGGTATTTTTAAGGGTAATGCTTCTCAGCCAGTATCTGTTTATAATACTGAAATTCGTGTAAACCTTAATAAGGCTAAGATAAAAGAGCTTATAGATGATGTAAAGAAGACAGGTACTATTCATCCTACATTGGAGAAAGAGTCTTTTATTATCAAGCTTAAGGTTGCAAATGCACCAGTTCAGCAGATTGGTGTTAATGAAGTATTAAATCTTCGTAAGCTCTTATTAAGTGGCTTTTTAGCTGAGAGACAAAGACAGGGTGCATCAAATGCAGTACAGCAGGAAAAGAGAAGCCGAATTGGGGGTACTGATATATCAGCAGTATCTCAGATGTTAGAGTCTACTGGCATCAGACTTTTACCAATGAGGAGAGGTGAAGGTACTTCTTATCGAGTAAGATATTCAGAGGAATATTTAAATAGTATTGGCTGTGATTTGAATAAAGTTAATAGCTTGAAGATAAATTTCCGTTATGATGAAGCTGAAAATGCATATTTAATATTTATATTAAATGAGCAGACAGGTGAGAAGCTTCGTGAAGCAGCAACTTCTGATGGTGAGTTAGTTAAAGCTATAAAGAATATTCCTTTACGCTAGGCTATAGTTTCGTTATAAATTTAAGGTAATCACTGATTTATATAATGTAAATCAGTGCTTATTTTTTGCACAAATAAAAATTAAGGAGTTGTTGTTATGAAAATAAAGGTTGTAGGTGTTACAAAGGAAGATGACATAAATTTGGAAGAGAGTAAGATTTTCTCTGGTCATCAGGCTGGGATTTGTTACATGGAGAACAATTATGATTATCTTAATGATGCAGAAAAGAATTTAAAGAGATTTATGGGAACTTGTAAAACTGGTCACCATAGTGTTGCAGACCATGTTCAAGTTACAGTTGTTCTTGAAAACATATCTAAGATGCTTGCAATGGTATTAAACTCTTTGGGGTACTATGCAACTTCTGAAAAGTCAGGTCGCTATACAAGTATGACAGGAAATTCAGAAGCAGAAGTAAAGTTGTATGAAAAGTGGTTAGATATATTTTCTAAGAGGATAGCTGAGTTAGAGCCATTTTTAGATGAAAAATCAGTTGATAAACTTGCAAAAGAGAATGCTCGTTATGTACTTTCAGTATTTACAAGAAGTACTACAATGTCTTACACCACTTCTTTAAGACAATGGAATTACATCTATGATTGGTGTCAAAGGTACATGGAAAAGTATAAAGAGCTTTCTAATAATAAAATATTTACTATAGATAATGCTGAAGCATCATTTTATGAAGCAAATCTGTATTATGATTTTAAAGGTTTATCGGAGTTTATTAAAAGTAATCTTTATATAGATAAACTTCGTGATACTAAGAACAGACATTTTGATTTTCTTGGTGACTTTAGTGGTGCAGATATTAGACCTATAACTGAATATAGAACAGCTCAGTATCAGTTTCAAGATGGTGTCATAGATACTAGTGTTGAAAATGATGATAGACTCGATTTTAACTATTCAGTCAGTTATTTTGCATCTTTTGTTCATTTAGCACAGGCTCAAAGACATAGAACAATAAGTTATTGGATGCTTTTTAACCCTTATGTGACTAATGCATATTTTGTTCCACCTATTATTAGAAATACAAAGTATGAATTAGATTGGATTTCAGATTTATCTAGTATATCTGAAATTGTACCTCAGGCTACTATATTTCCAGTTGTAGAATGTGGAACTCTTGATAAGTTTTTACTTAAGTGCGAGGAAAGATTATGTGGTAGAGCTCAGTTTGAAATTATGCAGCAGACTAAGTGGACTGCCGAAAGATTTATTAAAGTTTATAATGAACTTACACCGATTGCTCAAAGTTATGTTGCTATGTTTATGAAACTGAATGGCGATATAAAAACTAAAGGCGAGTTATTGTGTAATTGTAGTGAACCTTGTAGATTTGGATGCTATGGAGCATTGGATAGAGTTCTATAATATATTAAGCAATTTTGGGGACAGAAGATGAAAAGGCTTGGAATAGAAATTGAGTTTACTGGTTGCAAAAGAGAAGTAGTTAAGGAAAGCCTAGAAAACATTTGGGGTAGTAAAGCAAGAATTTTAACTGGAAGTAAAACTGATAATCCTTATGAGTATTATAAAGTAAAGGATAAAGATTCTTATGAGTGGACTATACTTAGGGATAGGAGTGTTCGTGCAGAAGTTCAAGGTAGTTCTGTAGATGACAATATTTATTGTTGTGAATTAGTTAGTCCTATTTTAACAGCGAGTTCATTGAAAACGCTATTTGAAGTTACTGATATTATAAAAGCTCTTGGGGGTATCACTAATGAGACTTGTGGTGTACACATTCATATTGATAAACCTGAGAATTTTAATGACCTTTTAAGTTTGTTGAGAAAATGGATAATAGAGCAAAATGAAATTTATGATTTTTTCTCTGTTGCCGATTGGAGACGAGAAAAGTATTGTAAATTATATAAGAATTTTCCTTTACTTACTACTTTCAGAGATGAAGATGCTCTTATGAGCTTTTTATTTGGAAAGTATTTAGATAAAGATGAGGAAAAAAGAAACCTTAGATATTTTGGTTTAAATCTATATAGCATTTATACCCATAATACTGTGGAATTTCGCATATTTAATGGAACTTTGGATAAAGTTGAAATTGCGAAGATTATAGATTGGGTTTTACATTTTTGTTATAATATAAATGATATAAGTGATTATATGCCAGAATTAGGTAAGGTCTTATATAGTATCATGTAATTGGAGGTTAGTTTTTTGAATCGAAAGTTTTGTATAGCATCTTTAATTGTAGATAGCTTTATTTTATGCTTATCAATATGTATAGGTATCGCTTCTAATATGCAAATAAAGAGTTATGATAATCCAGATTATTCTTATGCTAAAGTTTTATTTTGTTCAAAGCAAGCTAATAGAGATGGTAAATATAGTTTACAATTAGAATATCCAGATGCTGAAGGTAGTTTACATAGTGTTATTGTAAATGGAAGTAAGAAGAAATTTGCAGAAGGCGAAGAAGTCCTCATAATTTATAATGCAGATACACCAGAGGATTTTGAATGGGGTAGTAATCTCTTTATACCTATTTATATTCTTGGTGGACTTGGTATTGCAAGTCTGATTTGGCTGATGGTTATTCTAATAGTTAAACTTAAGAGTTCAGCTCGTTAAAATAACTTTTAGAAATTTTAACTTTTTCATCATATTGTGTTGACAAGGCTTAAGTCTTGTGGTATAATATGTCTTGTAAATGAATAACGCAGGTTAGAGGAGAGGAACCTTGTAAGCGTCATAGGCTTAAGACGGCAGTTCGAGTCTGCCACCTGCAATTTTTGAAACTTTATTCCTTAAAAGTTTTTTCATGTGGCAAACGGTTGAGTGCGATGTTAATCGTACTCAGCCACCTCCTTTGTACCCACCCGAGATTCGAGTTCGGTAAGATTCCGAAGAGACTTTAGTCTTAATGCTTACAGTGGGTTTTATAAGATTTAGTTTGTCCCTCACAATTTACGAGGCAGATGACCTCTATTGAAGTTGTGAAAATAAACATAAATATAACTTAGCTGATATGATAAAGTATAGTTAAATCAGCAGTTAACTGGCTTATAGTTGGTGAAGATTATTTCACAACCATCTCATACATTCTTGAGAAAGGGTGCAGCTTACACGAGAAATTCGTTAAGTTTATAATCGGATGCAAGGTAGACCTTACAAGGCTTGTCTAGGTAATACTAGTCGATATCCTAGTGTAACTATTGACAGTTACAATTTTGTTACTGACAGTTGGAAAGACAACTATTGGAAGAACAAATGTCCAGTAATCAACACATGGGTAGTTGGCTGACTTTAAAGCTATTTTTCCTACATAGTTTAATGGTAGAGCACTTGACTGTTAATCAAGGAGTTATTGGTTCGAGTCCAATTGTAGGAGTTGCCGATTTGTCAGTTTGAACGAGTCGGTTGAAGCCCATGCTCTGAGGGAAATGGGGTAGCACATAGGGATATGTGTTAGATGGGCATTATGTATTTAGGAAACCTGCAGAGTAGTGATTAAGGTGCAGGACAAGGCGGTTTGATGAGGGTTGATTCCGCTCAGGCAGTTGGAAGACTGTAATAATGTTTTTTGGGAGTCTGCAAGTTGGTAATTAGGTGCAGAACAAGGCGGTTGAAATGTGGGTTGTTTCCGCTCAGGTAGTTGGAAGGCTACAATGTTACTTATTCTTGCAAGAATAAAGGGTTTTTACTTGGCAGTTGGATAAAGGGAATTTCGCACCATTTGTATGGTTAGACTTGGAAGGTTGGGTTCTGAGCTGAAGAAATCGCCCTCGTCACATCGGGAAGGTCGATGAGGTAAAACTGTCAGTTCCAATGCTTACATTGGAGGTTCGGATTCCTTAAGTCCAGATAATAAAGGGCTGGCTAGGATGAGATGGATAGCCTAAGCCAGCCCAACACGGGGTATTCAGGTTTCGACAGGGATTTGAAGGCTTATTCTACACTTAGGTTGGTAACCTTTAATAACCAAATAAAATAAACGCTAACGATAGAGTAGCACTTCAGGCAGCAGCGTAGTCTGCTAGTCAGAGCCAAAAAGGTAGTCGGGTGACTAGACTATTTGAGGTTCAAAAAAAGTCACTTACTGTTGAATTCCAGATTCTTTAAGAAAGCGGAGATGTATGCAAAATCGGTGCAAGGTCATACGAGTGAGTGCATAGGAAGAAGTTAGACACGAAGACTGAGAGATGAGTGTAGTAAGGGATATGCTAGTAGGATTTTTGGACAGGGGTTCGATTCCCCTATACTCCATTTGATATTGTCATATTTGTTTTCCTTTCTTGGAGTTTGGATAGAAATATTCAAGCTCCTTTTTCAGTTCAGCTATAAACTAAAAACTATTCAAGGAGGGTATTATGGCTATTAAAACTGATGGTAAGGAGGGTGCTATGGCTGTTAAAACTGATGGTTCAATGTCATCTAAGATTATCTATAAAGATTATAGAAAAGCTTATGATTCATTGAGCAAAATGAAGAAGGAAGATTTATTTAGAATGAAGTTAAGGGGCTACGAATTCGATGCACTGCCTTGGTTATTGAGTTCCATAGGTTTTATGAATTCAGATTCAAAAGCAGGCATCTTTTCAGTCATTTGTGATAAGCACAAGAACTGTAAACCCTTTGTCAAGCTACCAGTAAAAGAAAATAAGTTATGGCAGGAAATGCGTATAACTCTACCTGCATATTCAGATTACGGTTTAAGAACATTAAGTATTTATGCCTATGAGTTAGACCCTAACTGGGTTACAAAGATTATTTTTAACTTTTATATGCAATATATTTCTGATTGCATTTATATTGGTTATAAGATTCCATATCTAACTTTTGCAGACTCTGATATCTGTAATACTCAGGCTTTTGGTATTGTTTTAGGTACAGCTTGGGTATTAAAGTTAGTTCCTCAAATCAGAGTAATGAAGGGGGTAGATATTAAGAAGTTAAAATTAACTGAAACTCTTGAAATGTTATGCCCAGAATCGAGTATACATTTTAAGTATTTAAGTGGTCAGATTTCTCTTAAAGAAGCACAGGATGAATATATTAAAGTCAAGGACGGTAGTTGTGTATTAGAAAGAGAACTTATGAGTCTTATAACAGAAGGTGCATATAAAGGTGAAAGTCTTACAGATAAGGAACACGCTTCTTGTGTAGATTTATATGATATGTTTAAGAGATATGATGATGTTCATATGTTTAATCTAAATATTGCTTATTCTTTCTATTTTGATGGTAAGTTTGACTTCTTAGTTAATGAGATAGCGGAGTTAAAAGTAAAGCATGATTTAGATGCTAAGGCTATGAAGTCATACGAAGATACTATTAGACGAGTAAAGGAAAATGTCACCAAACTTGAACATATTGTTCAGGAAAGAGAAGCAAGTATTAAGTCCTTAAATGCTGAAAAGCATAATTATAAATCTGATGAAGATTTGCTTTCAGAAATTGAAACACTCAAAGAAGAGTTGAGAAAAGAAAAAGAGCGTAGTGCATTATATAATAATGAAAGTTTGGAATTAAAGAGAGTTATTTCTGGTCAAAAGAAGGAGATAAAGAAACTTCGGTCAAGTCTTGATGCTTTACCAGAGGCTGATAAGGAAATTGTAGAGGAATTTCTTGAGGAAGAAGAAATCGGCTTTGAAGATGCTCTCGACTTTGTAAAAGATAAATTTATTATTGTTGCAGGCGGATTACATCAGGAAAATATGTTTAATAGGCTTGATGAGTATGGCTTGAATGTAAAAATAGTACAGAATTCTGTTAAGTTACATGGTAAATGTGATGTAGGTGTAATTTTAACAACTACAGCAACGCATCATTTATCAAATGTATTAGAAAAATTTGTCAGGGGTACTGACACACCTATTGTATATTACAATGGTACAAATGTTGAAAACTTAGTTATCGAAATTTATAAGGAGTTGATTGAAAATGTTTGATTTAGAAAAGTATAATACTTATTTAGATAAGTTCTTTGGTATTGAATTAACTGATGGCGAGATATTTTACGGCTCAAATGGCTTAGATGAGGAGTTTTTTAATAAAGTTAAAACTTCTCTTGACAAAAAGAGTAAATCGAGTATAATAATGCATAGCATTTGGATGGCTATAGTATTCTTGATTCTTGTTAAAATAGGTTCAGCAAGCCATGAGTTAGGTTCTTTTTTAGTATTTATTATGTTTGTTGGCTTAGCTATAACGGGGTATGTGTTACTAAAGTATCCGATACATATAAGATTACTATTAAAGGATTTTAAGAAGGAAGATTTTGTTTGGTTTCCTGCTTGGATTTACAATTTGCCTTTAGATAAGAGTGCTTTAGACTTTCAGTTATGTACTGCACATAGTATGACTTGTGGTATTGAGTTTAATGCTAAAGTAGATTTTGATAAGAAAAAGCTTCTAGATGCTACTAATATTAAGTGTATTGTTTTTGTAAATGCTAAGGATTATTATGTAGTCATTAAGGAGGAGTAGCCATGTATTATATTAAGGCAGAAGGAAAAATACCAAAGACTTATGAAGTAGCTGATACTAAAGATGGTGTAACTGAAATCTATACAATACCTCAGTTGTATCATATTGTATATGATTTAGGTATTGAAATACAAGGAGTTTCTTTGAAAGGCATCAAGCCAGTAAATGCAACAAAAAAGATGGGAACAGGGGTAGTTAAGCGTGTAGACGAGTTACTTCAGCGTTCAATTGCTTCATGTACTCAAGATACATTGCATGAAATGGCGAGAGGTCTTAGTTGTGCTAGAGAGTTTAATAAATTGGGTGATAATGTTGAACAGTGCAGAGATTTGATTTATTCAAAGATGATGACTCAAGGTGTTAAAGATGTTATTAAGAAAGCTTCAAAGTGTTCTAATTCTCTTATTGAGGTAGACATTAATGATATTAATGCTGTAAAGAATGCTTTAAAGAATAATGTTTGTCTTATACTTCAGATGAAGACAAAGGGTGGATTAACTGCGTTTACTGGCACAGCGAGTATGAAAGTTTGTGATAATCTTTACAGAGAAGACTTTGTTGAAACTGCCTTTTTAGCTCAAAGATTATATGAATTAACAACTAATATTGAAAGGATACGACCACAGTTTGATATTAAAAAGGAGAAGAAACCAAATTTATTACAAGTAGTTAGTGCTGATATAAGGCTTAGACCAACACGAACAAAGACTGTAGATGTTGGTTTAAAGGAAATCAGTTCTATATTTTATTCTGTTAATACAGAAATGTTGCTTGGTTTATTTATATTAGATAATCCAGCGGCAGCAGGAAATACTATAGTTGCAGAATTCTTAGATAAGACAAAGAGACAGCAGCAGAAATATAAATTTGACTTTGATATGTGGGTTGAAGTATCTAATGCTTTTAGAAATGGTACTAATATCTATAATAATAAAGATGAGTTTGAAAAATATATTGATGCTACAAAGCTCACAAAGGTAGTTGATGTTACTGAAGCAATGCAACAGTTTGACGATGCATTTGGATATGCTACTTGGTTAAAACAAAATGGCTACACCTTTAATTAAATAATAAACTGAGGAGTCTACAAAGTTTGTAGACTCTTTTTGATTTAAGGAATATAGGGTGGTGATGTGTTATGAAATATCATGAAAGAGAAGTAAAAAGATATGATTTAGGTAATGGTTGGGGTATAGATTGTATTACACATATTGATTTTGGAGAAAAGTCTTATGAGTTAAATGTTGTAATGCTATGTGTACCTTGGGAAGAAGTTGTACATAAAGTTAAAGGTTTTACAAAGCCAGAAGAGGCTAATAAAAAATTTAAGGAACTTGTAGAAAGGTATAAAAAGTTATGAGAAGCACTTGTTTAAATTGTAAGAAAAGGTATGTAGGTTGTCATGGCACTTGCAAAGATTATATTGAAGCTAAGGCTGAGCACGATAAGCAACAGTTAGCTTATAAGAAGCAACAATATTTGAATAATTTATTTTATGATTCACGCAGGAGAAGATATGCAAGTTCTTGATATTTGCTTAACTTTTTTAAAGTTTTATGGTATAATATTATTATAAATTTTTTGGAGGTATTAAAGATGGTTGAAAAAATCTATAAGTACAGTTTAAACTCGGATGGTGAGTTAATTGAGGAAGAACTTGAAACACTACCTACAAGGTCGAGTTTTAAGGTAAGAATAGCATCAGGGTATATTGACATTAGTCGAATAAATGGTAGAAAGTTCACTTCAAGAAATGGAGAAGAAGTACTAACAAGTAATGTAGTTTGCCAAAGTAGACGAGGTGATTTTCATTATTATAGTGTAGTTAAAGATAGAAATGAAGCTCTAAAGGCACTTAAAATTTATCTTGAAGTTAAACTTTCTGAGTATGAAAGAACGATTAATGAAACTACTAAGAAGTATGAAGATATGAGAGACCTTTATGATAATGTAGTAGATGTTAATTATTAAATTTGGAGGGTACTATAGAAGATATTAAAAATTTTTATTTAGTTGATTGTGATAGTGTTGGTCAAGATGTTGTAGTGCCAATTCACGATAAAGATTTCATAGTTATATACTTTACTTCAAATCGTAATGATTTAAGGATAACAGACTTTGTTAGAGAGTATGTTCAGATATATCCTCTTGCTAAGTTTGATATGGTTTCTATAATCAATCTTGAACTTGGTAGATTATTGGAAAAGCATGGAGTTAAGCCTAACTACTATATAGTTAGTTGTAATAAGTCTTTTGATATTGTAAGTAAGTATTGTGCAGAGGGGAATTTTAAAGTTTCGAGAATGGAGATATGATTATGGCAAATTTGCTATACGGCTACAGTTTTGATGATAGCACTAATAAGATTGAAATTAAGGCTTTCATAAGTAAAGAAGTTAATAGGGGCTATCAGGAAAAGTTCTTTTTGAAGGAAGATAGGTATCACTCAAGAAGTGTTCCAAAGGAGTACTTAAACAGAGTGTACAGGGGTACTTATTATTCAAGTAGTAATTTGGCTTTAGAAGAGGCTAAAGAAGCACTTATTAAGTATTATAGTGAAAAATTAAATAGTTATTTATCTCAGGCTGAAAAGCACGAGATATGTTGGGTAAACTGGAGGTTGAAGAGTGACAATCGAAAATAAGCGAGCAAGTTTTAATTATTTTATAGAAGATACTCTTGAGTGCGGAATCAGTCTTAGGGGTAATGAAGTCAAGAGTATTAGAAGTGGAATGTGTAATATAAAGGAGTCTTGGATAACTATTCAAGATGGTAATCTTGTTATGAGAGGTTGCCATATAACTAAATGGGAGACTTCAAATATTTTTGATATCGATGAAAGAAGAGAAAGACAGCTTTTAGCACATAAGAAAGAAATTGTAAAGTTACAAAACTTTGTGCAGGAGAGTGGTCATGCTTTAATACCATTAAAGTTATATTTTGTAAATGGTAGAGTTAAAGTTCTTGTTGGTTTATGTGTTGGAAAGCACAATTATGATAAGCGTGAGAGTATCAAGAAGAAAGATGCAAAGCGTGATATTGAACGAGCATTAAAAGAAAGGAATAAATAATGGACAAGACATCAAAACTTATTATAGGCTTTATGTCTATTCTGATTCTTGGTTTACTTGTTTTATCTATACATTATATGACAAAGGCAGAGGTAGCACCAAAAGAGGATAGGTTTGTAGTTATTGAAACTCAAACTCAAGTAGTTGGAGGTTATGAAATAATGTATGACAGAGAAACAGGAGTAGAATATGTTGTAATGACTAGGACAGATAAAATGGCTATGAGCCCATTATATGATAAAGATGGTAATGTTATGATTTATAATGAGGAGACTAAGGATGAAAATTAAAGGCTATTCTATTTATGAAGTTATTATTGTATTTGTTTTAATAGCATTAGTTATTGGGTTAGGTGCTATTATTTTTTCAAAAGATATTGACGCAGATGCTGGAGAATCTACACCTTATATCATTACAGTTTATGGGGCAAATAGTCGTAGTGATGTAAATGTAGATGTTTTATCTTGTGATGATATTTATTATAGATATTCAGGTAGATGTGTAGAATATCATACTACACCAGACTATGCATTTGATTTCAGTGTTTCTCAAGGAACATTGTTTATTACATATAAGAATAGTGGTAAAGTTGAAGTTTTTACGAATTTTCAGATTAAAAGAAAGGATGAAAAATAATGGGAGAATTGTGTAATTGTAGATATTGTGCATCAGATAATGTTAATTTGGTTACAAAGATTTATGGAAAAGGTTTTAAGGAGTATTTTGTAAGATGTGGAAACTGCTATGCAACAGGGGGTAGAACTGTTACTGAAGCAGATGCTATTGATAGTTGGAATAGAATAAATACTGAAGAGTCAGACCTTGTAAAGTTTAAGAAGATGTTAGATTCTTCAGAGTTCAGTAGCACTTATACTTCTAAGAAAGATAAATTAGCTTATGATGGTGATATCTTAGATATTGAGAATATCATCATACCTAATGATGAACGAAATTTAAGTGCTATTGAGGCTGTTTTCTTAACAAGTTCAGAAGAGTTTTTAGGGTTTAGAATAGGTAAAATAAAGGAGAAAAAATGATAAACTTTTTTTATGTAATAGGTGGTGTTTTTGCTCTATTTTTAATATGTAAGATTATTTACAAATTCACGCAATTTAAGATAGTAAATTATATCAGTTTCTTTTTTGCGATTATCTTAACAATTTGTCTTGTATTTACAGCCACTGTAACTACTGCACCAGATGATGTTTTGGAAAAAATGATTACTGTAGAAGCACCAGATAAGGAAGTTGATAGGTCAGGTTCTATGTATTTATCAAGCGGAAGTGGAATACATTTATCTAATGAGTTTTACTTTAGTACTGATACAGATAAGAAAGAGCTTGGCGAATATCTTAACAAATGTTCAAGAGATGTTAATTTAGCCATTAAGAAAGGTGATAATTATCTATATTCTAAAAATCTTGGTAGGATAAATGGTTCTTATGCTGAGAAACTAATTGAACAGTATGATAGATGGCAGGAAACTGGTTTAATTCCTACAGATAAGGTTCGATATAAATTTTTAATATTTTATCTTGATTTTAATTTTTAGAAATGAATAATGTCTTAGTTGATATTATTCATTTTTAATTTTGTCTTAATCTTTTATCTGAGTTAAGGAGGTATGAAAAATGGCTTGGCAGGATGTATTTAATAGCATTATAGGTAGTAATTCTTTTCATAAAGTTCCTGCACTTGTAGCGAATATGGCTAGGGATTATAATTGCTATGATTGTATTCGATTAGGAAAATTACCATATCCAGTTTTATATGATATAGTTCCAGAGGCGATGATGAATTTGGCTCAGGTAAATCTTTCTATTGATTGGTTGTGGCAATATGAAATAAAGGGTATAATTATTGCAGACAGTAGTACAGCATTAATGAGAACACTTATAGCATTTCTAAAGAATTCTAGTTACACTGTAAGTATTTCACCAATTGAGAAGATGGTTAAAACTACATATAGTGAAGAAGTATTTGTAGGTTTAGTTTTGAAGTTTAGAAAGAAGAAATAAATATGAAAATGCTAGTTAAAATTGGCTTTTGGTTTTATATGCTAATTAGTGTTAGTTTAGATGTACCTTTAATAATGCAGTTGCCAGATTATCCTACTGGTTGTGAAAGCGTTGCAGCAGTTATGGTTTTGCAATATTATGGTTTTGATATTGATTGCGAGACATTTATAACTGAGTATTTAGATACAACAAATGAAGTATATGATGGTGTTATGGATGACTATTTTTTAGGAAACCCAAAGAGTTCAGGTGGTTGGGCTTGTAATCCATCAGTTATATGTAATGCAGTTAATAAATATTTTCAAAAGATAGATGAAAAAGAGTTAAGTGCGTATGACTTAACTGGGACAGACTTTAATCTTCTTATGTATGAGGTTGCAGATGAGCATCCAGTGTTAATATGGGTTACTATCGATTATGTAGAACCATATCTAAAAGAGGGAAGTTGGGGTAGTCACTATAATCCAAGTCATACTGTAGTGTTAAAGGGATTCAATAAAGATACAAATGAAGTATATATAAATGACTCTTTGAAAGGCGATATTACTTTACCTTATAATGATGTGAAGAATATTTATGATAAGGTTGGTAAAAAGAGTTTAGTCATTAAGTAGAAAGGGTGCAAATTATGGCAGAGGCATTAGAACTTTTAGTAATTTCAAGAATAATGAGTACTGATGGTAAGGTATTAAAAGGTTTCTTAGTTGCTTATCCAGATGGTAGAACCAGAGCACTTAGTATGGATATGATTGCACAAGCAGGTGAGAAAGCAGTTTATACTAATGCAGTTTATGATAAGACTTGGAAGACTCTTGTTGGTACAGAGGGAGACCTTGTAGGTTATCCAAAAATAAGCGAAAACTTTGGGGTACTTGATGAGGGTGGTTTAACAGTTCAGTATACTGTTTTAGATAGTGTAAATAATAATCCAGTAGGTGTTATTGCTTATAATGGTCTTGGTCAGAAATATACTTTATCTTACAGTAAGTTAATAAATTATATGAAGACTTATAAGGCTACAAATTTCAAAATAGTCAATAAGAGCGGGGTAGGTTCTATCGCAGTTAGAACTAATGATAAGCCTTTCCCAACAATAACTATGTTAATTCAAAAGAATAAGGGTAGTTATAGGTCTGGAGAAGGCGAGAAAAAACCTACAGTATTAGTTGAGCCAGAAGACCCAACAAAGTTACCTACTGTTGTTACATATTCGTTTGATGAAATCAGAAATTCAGAATTTAAGAATTCAGCTGATGAAAAATTATTGAAGGCACAAATAAATTTAAAGAAGTTGTGTCCTTATTATTTTACGATATTTGCTTCTATAAAGAAGTTTCCATCTTTAGGTTTAGGTACTCTTGGTGTTACTGAAGATTCTTTATATTATGATTTATCTTTTATAGCAAGTATGCCAGTTGAAGAATTAACTTTCATACTTATTCATGAAATGAGTCATATAATGATGTTACATCCTTTAAGAAAGAGAAATCGTGACCATGCTCTTTGGAATATTGCAACTGATATGTATATAAATACATCAATTTGTAATGATTTTGATATAAGTTTAGGTAGTGGTAAAGTAGCAGAGATTGATGGTGGTAGGATTAAATGTCCAGATTTTGGTGTTTTTCCAGAGACCCAAGGTATTGTATTAGATCTTTCAACTTGTACTCCAGAAAGTATTTACAATGAATTAGTAAAGGAAAATCCTAATGGAGCACAATTTACAAATCAGAAAGGTCAGGGACAACAAGGTCAGCAAGGTCAGCAAGGTCAAGGACAACAAAATCAGCAAGGTCAACAGGGACAGCAGAATCAGCAAGGACAACAAGGTCAGCAAGGTCAAGGACAGCAAGGGCAAAGTCAACAAGGTCAGCAAGGCAATCAGCAAGGACAGGTGAATGGACAGTCATCTCAAGGTGGTCAGTCTGGTCAAGATAATCAGCAAGGTTCACAACAAGGAAATAATGGTCAGTCACAACAGCAACAGAACCAAAATGGTTCTAATTCTTCAGACCCATTTGGTCAGTCACCACAGCAACAAATGCAAGCTCATGGGGTAGATACTTTAGGTGATAGTATAAAAGATGGTGATGAGGTTACTGTAACCTTTAGAGGTAAGAAATTTAAGGTTAAGTTAAATAAGGATATTATGTCAAACCATAAAGAGAGTGAGCAGAGTAATCAAACTCAAAATCAGAGACTTGAAGAAGCAAAGCAAGCTCTACAAAGGGCAATGACTAAGGTTAAAATGGAAGAAGAAAAATCTGGTGAAAGATTAAGTAGAAAGCCAGGTGAGGCAGGTTATGGTTTACAGAGACAAATAGAATTTGGTTTATCTACAAGTGTAAACTGGAAAACTATTTTGAAGAATGTTTGTAAAAAAGAGCCTAAGAAAACATTTACTTTAGCAAATCCTAATGAAGATTATATGAATATGGGTATGACTGTTGCAGGTAGACGAAAAATTGGTAAACCTACCGCACTTGATGGTATTAAGATTGCTATTGATGTTTCAGGTTCGGTTTCAAAAGCAGAACTAGATGGATACCTGTCAGAAATAACTAATATTTTTAGGCATTTTAAAGTTGATGGTGAATTGATATATTGGAGTACAGAGATAGGTGATGTAGGTAAATTTAGTTCTCTGAAAGATATGTTAAAGGTTAAGCCAAGGTCAACAGGGGGTACAGATGTTAAATGTGTATTCCAGTATCTAACAGGTGAGATTGATGTTAATGGTGTTAAGGAAAAGACTAAGCCGAGGGATATAAGTTGTATATTAATATTTACTGATGGTTGCTTTAGTCAAAATTATGCCGAATATAAGGCTTTAGGTAAAAAAGTCTTTTGGTTAATTACTGAAAATGCTATTAACTTTAACCCACCTTTTGGTAAAGTTATAGAAGTTTAATATAAGAAAGTGAGGATGACAAAATGGCGATAACACAGGAGTTTGAAGATTATAATACTGGTTCGTGTACGATGGCTGAGTTTTATGATGATTTAGAGGCTAAGTTAGCTCTTTTAACTGGCTTAGTTGATTATTCGGAAGTAGGACTCACTTTAACAGATGTTAGAAAGCCTATGTTTGTATCAGCAGACCCAGGTGTTGGTAAGACAATGGGAGTTATATCAGTTATAAAGGCTATGAATGATAGGCTTAAGAATTCTGGTAAAGGTGATATACAGTTAGGATTCAAAAAGATTCTTCTTGGTCAGACTGTTGTAGGTTCTTTATCAGGTATTCCAGTTGCAGTTGATGGTGATATTAAGAGAGCAGCAGCTCCAGAGTTACCAGTAGCTGAGAAAGATGGAGAGTATGGGGTACTTTTCTTAGATGAAATTACTACTGCTGATGAGATGCAGATACAACCTGCATTAGGTCTTGCAGATGATTCAAGAAGTATTGGTCTTTATAAGTTACCAGAGCATTGGCTTGTAGTTGCAGCAGGAAATGGACCAAATTGTACTAACTTTAAGAGAATGGATGATATGACATTGAGTCGTTTCATCACTTACAATATAAGTTACAATTATAAAACAGACTGGAGACCTTGGGCACACAAGAACAATATTAACCCAGATATAATTGCTTTTCTTAACTTCAGTCCAGATGCTTGTTCAAGAGTTGAAAGTACTGACACTGATGAGGCTGGTAAAATGGCACCAAGTCCTCGTACTTGGGAGGCTTTAGATAAGTATATTAAGACAAGAAAAGCTATGGGTAAGCCTATTACAGATAGTAATATGACTGCATTTGCTTCAAGAGTTATTGGTGTAAAGGCAGCGAGAGAGTTTGGTGCATTCTTAGCTTTCAAAACAAAAGTAAAATATGACCCAGCTAAGATTCTTGATGGTACTGAAGATGCACCATCTATTATGCAGAAAGAGGAATTTCATATTCTACTTCAGGGTTGTATAAAGGCAATGTTACAAGAAATGCATAACCCAGAAAATATACAGAAGCAAAGTGGTGATGACATCACATATACTATGGATGTATATCAGAAATTTGCAAATATGTTAAACTGGTTCTTGGAGATGAAAGACCTTGAAAATACTATAAATGCTATTACAGAACTTAGAGACGATATACCAGAGGCAAGTGCTATTATGCTTGACCCAGACTTTGATACATTATGTCCTAAGTTTAATGAGTTCCTTTTAGAGCATGACGAACTTATATTAAATAACTTAGCAGATATAGAGTCTATTATGTAATTTGGAGGTGACTGATATGCCATATATTATAGTAGCAAATTTTAAGAGTAAAACAAGTCAGTGTGCTTGTTTACAGATATCAGAAGAGTTAGATGTTGTAGGAAGTTTTGGGGTACTTACTTTAGATAATCTTGGTAAGTTTACAATACAAAACAATTTAACTCCACTTAACTTTTCAGTAGATAGAAATGGAGCAGTAAAGCAAGATTGGGGTAGTTTTTCTCGATTTGGACAGGGTGTTGTAGGTATTGCTATTGCTGAGATTGTAGATAGAATTACTCATAAAACTGTAGGTTATCGAGTAGTTTCTTCTCAGACTCCAGCAGCTAGAAATCTTCGTATAGATGATATTCTGAATAAAGAAAAGCAGTATGGTAGACCATTCTTACAAAATATGATGGTAAGGGGCGGTGCAGTAACAAATTACCCTATGAAAAAGCTACCTATTTATACAACAAATAGTAATAGGGCTAAAAGAAGTCATCAGCCAGAGGTTAAAGACAGACCAATATCTGTTGAGAAACCTAAGAGAGTTGAGGAGAATAAAGTATATACTGATGCTCAGTTAGTTGAAATATCTAATGCAAGGAAAAATGGTGTTGATGTTGCTTTAATTTCTAATCCAGATTTACAACCAGAGCAGATGAGAGTTCTTTGGGCTTCAAAGAAAAATGGTGCTTTAGCTGAGTATTATTCTAATCCGAAATTTAGTACTGATGCTATGAAGTTCTATGCTGATGTTCTTTACAATAAGGATACGGTTAATAAATTTAGATATACTTTAAAGAAGCCAGAGTTAACTGTACCTCAGCTTCAGGCTATATATGCTTGTATTATTGCTAATGTTGATTATAGAGACCTTGTTAATCTTTCCGCAGCAGAAATTGATGTAGAAAGAATAAAGAGGGAGCAGAACTTTTGGAATTCTGAAGAGACGCAAATGACAGAGCAGGAAATAGAAGATTTTGATTATAGTCTATTTTCAAAGATTGAAAAATATGTTAGAAAAATAAAGGGTTGATGTTATGTATATAGCTGTTGGTAAGGTCGAAAATAATATATCAGTTTTAGATACTGCTGATGGTGTTATCGAAAGTTTTGAAAAGGATACTCTTTCGGGTATCCTTTCTTCAGGTGTAACTATCTTAGGTGTGACTTTAGATAGCTTACTTGTAAATTCTTTGGCTTATGTTTATATTAGATACAGTATTGATGGTGAGGATATTGATTTTGATGGTTATGCTTCATTTAATGCTAATGAGGTACCAGATTATTACTATCAAATTGTATATTTGAAAGATATTAAGTCAGAAGTAGACACTAAAAAGAAAGTAAATACTTTAATAAGTCATTTAAGAGTATTAAATAAGGATAGCGATAAACGATATGATATTTCAACTGCTTCAGTTACTGATACTGTTGTAAATTATGATGGTTTAGGTTTTGATTTAGCTTCTGGCGAGTTTGAAGATATAGCAACGATTTTATGTGATTTATACTATAATAATTGCAAATATGGTGGTTTAGATTATATAAAAGGTACTGGAAATTACTATATAGGTGTTAAGTTTGGTAGTTGTGTAGTAAAGCTTGATGATTTTATCTTTGAATCATGGGGATATGAAGATGCTTATGAAAGCACACCATATACAGACCATATAAGTGTAATTTCTGACATTACTTTTGCAGAATGTGATTGGCTTGATATAGATAAATATTTTAATGGCGATAAAGCTCAAATATTATCAGATTGTTATTATTTACCACTTTATAATATAAAGCGAAATGTAGTTGAAACAAATACAGAGTTTTCTACTATAAATGATTTTACAAAGAGAATAACAGGGGTAGATAATGTAAATGTTTATACAGATGATGAAACAATGTCTTTGACAGAGTATTATCACTATATATTAGCTTTTCCAGAAAGTCCTTATTCTAATGAAGTAGAAAAGAATTTTAAGATATATTTAGCCAAATTAAAATTACTTAAGCAGACAACTAAGCTAAATCCTTACTTTAATTCTTATCTGACAAAAAATGGAACACACATTACTGAGAGTAGCTTTGGAAAGACTAATAAGAATTATAGAAGTATTATAGCTACACCTTTTGGTGTTATAGAAATAGAAAATAATGAGTATGCAAAGAATTATGATACTATATTCTTTACACGACTTACTCATACAGGTTGCACTTGGTTAGAAACTGGTTCAAATCAAGTGAAATTTGGGGCACAGAAGCAGTTAAATGATAGTTATGGTGATTATGATAGATTTTTGTGTGAAAAACGCTTACTACAGTTTTTTGATGATTGTTGTGAGTCTGAGATAAGTTATCATGACCATAAGATAATTCCTTTAGGGGTTACAAGTGTATATTGTGAAGAAGGCTATATAGAAATTGATGTAGTTTGTGTTGTTAATTATGATGGAACAAATGCAAGGAAAAGAGGGGGTAGTCCAGATAGGTCAGATTATTGGTGGTGTAGTTTTGGTTTATCTCCAGTTTATATGCCTTTAATTTTCTTAGGTAATAAGGTTGAACATTCAAATGGTTATTACATTTTTAGATTAGGTTTACAAAATGTGTACATACCAGATTCAGCGATAAATCATTTAAGTGGTTGTTTTACAAATTATAATATTTTAGGCGACTTTTTACAGCCAGCAAGACGAAAGCCAGATAAAAAAATGTATGATAATACTTTAAAGCTTATTGAAAAGGAGATGAAGGCATGACACAAGAAGAATATGTTTTATGTTATGTTGAAAGATATGGAATAACTAATTATAGAGTAAAAGATGGTAAGATAATATTTAATGTTTCATATCCAGCTTACTTATCAAATCCAAGAGTTACTTATCAGCATATATATGATATTAAAACTGGAAAAGAAGTTGTTAAGCAGTTGAAAAGATATGATAAGGGTGGCGAACAGAATAGATAATATGGCAGAAGTCAGAATTAATTTAAGTTAGTTCTGACTTTTTTAATGCTAAAATATTTTCTTATCTGATTTAGAAAGGATGATTTATTTGGGTAAGAAAAAGAAATTACGAGAATTGAAAAAATATAAGAAGGAATTACAGCTAGAATATAATTCATATAATAATACATTAAGTTTTTTGAATAGTGAAATATCACGAGTTAATAAACTTGAAAGTATAGGTAAGGAAGATATAAAGTATGAAATAGATATCATTAAGACTAAAATTAGAAAAGTAACAAAGAAGATGGAGAAAGCTAAAGAAGAATTAGATGGTTTAGAAATTTAAAGTTAATTTAACTTTACTGAGGGTTTGTTGACCTTTGCATTTTCATTCTATTTTTCTTTTGAAAACTATATAAGATTATATAGTATTTAGCTTAATTTAGTTTGAAAATTTCTTAAGATATGGTCATTTTAAGAAATTTTTTATTTTTTACAGTTTTTGAACTGTATTTTAATAACTAGTTTACTGTGTTAGTTAAATAAAGGAGTGATAGAGTTTGAATTATGAACTTTTAAAGATTCTTATTCAGTTAAATTTTCTTCCTATCTGTATAAGTATCTTTTTAATATATTTTTTTAATATCAATAAAAGCTATGATAGTAAATCAGTACAAAGATTTCAGGTTATAGTTGTTCAACTTTTGGTATTACTTTGTATAGATAGTTTAGATTATATATGCATTGAATATAATGATACAACTATCTGGCATACACTTGTAGTTGTTATAGGCTATGATTTAAGATTATTTATTATGGCAGGTGTTACAGATATAGCAATAGAGCGTCTTGAGTATAGCAAGAGTAATTATGTTTACATCTTAGCTGGCTTGAACGCTTTAATTTTATTATTAACTTTCTTTACAGACCTTGTTTTTGAATTTAATGCAAATGGAGAAGTTGAAAATAATCTCTTGGGGTACACCCCACATATAATAGAATTGGGGTATAGTATTATTTTAATAGTTTTAGTTATAAAACTTTTTTATATAAGACATAAAAATGAAGCTGAACTTATATTATTTTGTTTAATATTAACTTTATTAGCGACTTATCTTGAGCATTGTTATGATTTACGAGGTTTGTTAACTAGTGTTATTGCTTTTACTATAATATTTTATTATTTATATATTCATATTGAGCATTTTAAATTTGATAATCTTACTAGAGCTTTAAATAGGGACTCTTTTTATGCAGATGTTAAATCTTTAGGAAAAGAAAAAATAACTGCTATAATGAGTATTGATTTAGATGGCTTAAAAGAAACAAATGATACCAGAGGGCATCAAGCAGGTGATGAGTTATTATTAAATACTACTAGAGTTATACAAAAGTCTTTATATACTGGTTGTTATCTGTATAGAGTTGGTGGGGATGAATTTACAATACTTTGCGTTAATTATGGAGAAGTAGAGGTAAAAAATCTAGCAACTAAGATATTAAATAATATAGAAAAAGCAGGCTTAAGCGTATCTTTGGGGTATGCAATGTGGTTTGGAAATAAAGATTTTGAAGAAGTATATCATGAAGCAGATATTAAAATGTATGAGATGAAGGAAATAAATCATGCAAATAGATAATAACTTTATAGTTAGTTATTTTTAGTTTTTTAATTATTTTAACTTTGCATATATTTCTAATTTATATAGTTCTTTTAGAAAGGAGACTTATTATGTTTTATGTTTCGGCTAAGAAAGGTGATAAATTTGGAATAACTGATACTAATGATGGTGTAACTGAATTTTATACCTTAGACTATATAAGAAAAATTCAAAAACTTGGACATAGCATGGCAGGTCTTACTGAAACAGGTAATTGCTATGTTTTAAGTAAGAAGTTGGCAACTTTATGGTATTTCACTAAAGGAATGGGAGTTCGAGTTAAACTCAGTAAAGATTTAGACTGGAAACAAACATTATTCATGGGGTACAAAGAGAAAGATGGTCTTTTAACTTTTTATTTTGCTGATGGTGATGGTTTAAATGGTTATTTTGGCTTAACATCAAAATTTATAACAAACTCAGGGGTAGACTTTGATTATAGAAATAATGACCCAGTTGAGTGTACTAAAATAAAAGAAAGGATAGCAAGGGTATGATACCAGAACAATTTAAGAATTTCAAAAGCTATTCAAGATATAGAGGTTTTAGTGATAAATATGATTTATCTGATGAGTATTTTGCAACTATTGTAAATGGCAATCTTTTATGTACAGATACAGAATGTGATATTGATTGCGATGGTAATATTTGTTTAGTTACTCCAGAAGGTGATTGTTTTCATATAGGTACTATACCTCAAACTGAAGATGGTTCAAAGCCAGTATTTTCATTTGATGGTAATCACACCTTAGTTGTTAAATATAAGGTATATTATGATAATGACCACCATCATGGTGATTATGAAACTATAAAGTGTCCTTTAGTTGTGACATCAGATATGATTATAAAGCTGAAGTTTAGAAAAATTGTTTGGTTTTTAGGTAAAGAATGTCATAATGCTTATCAAGGTGGAAGGTATCGCAATACTTGTGATTTTTGGTGGGATACTACAAAACTTAAAGTAGAGTTAACAGGAACTAGAAAATTGATGAACCGATATTCTTCTCCAGCTACTGATTATTTTACACAATATATTATTTATACCGAAAACGGTTGGACTTTGCAACCAGATGAGAGTGGTAAGATGCAGGTTCAAGATGAAGTATTCAGGGATAGCCCTAAATTGTATAAATGTATTGAATCTTTAAACTTTTTTAAGTATAGATTCTATATAAAAGAGTATAAGAATGGTAAATATAGTGTTATAGATAAGGCTGATAATGTAGAAGAATGGTACGATAGTACACAAATTAAGGATTTTTATAAACAAGGTGTACAGATTTGTGGTGTTTTTGTTTTAAATGAAAAATTCTGCATTCAGCCAATAGTTGAAGATTTAGCAATGATAGGGAGGCTATGATGGGGTATCGTGAGACATTTTTTCAGTATAATCCAGGTGTAAAGTTACCTTTCAAGAGGGGTACTTGGTATCGTTGTAAAGGTTGTGGACAGTGGTTTCAAAAGTCACAGATAACAGTTGACCATATTATTCCTAAGAGGAAAGGTGGAACTGATGACTTATGGAATTTACAGCCTATGTGTAAACATTGTAATTCAAGTAAAAGAGATAGACAATCAGGTTTTGAAACAACAAAAGCAGTCACTGGAGCATTAGTACATGGCGATTTAGGTCAGCTCGCAGGTAGTATGGCAAAGCGTAAAGCTATGGATGTATTTGGACTTAGATATAAAAGGAAGTAGGTGATTATATGGCAAGAAAAACTGATAGAGAAAGAGAGATGGAGGCTCAACGCTTAGGTCTTTTTAAAGTTTATGTGAGAACATATTGCCCTACTGAAAAACGATATGGAAATAAATTAAGATTTTATAGAGGATATAAAACTTATGAAGAAGCTATGAGAGTTGTTAATTCTGACCCTCGGAGATTTTTTATGTAATAAAGGTGGTTAGTTTATGTTTAGTTTAGACTCATTTCAAACTGTACAGAGTGAGAGCAGTAGTAAGGGAAATCAGCGAAAATTTTATAAAGATGGTTATTGGGTTAAATTAGATTCTGAACATTGCTGTCAAGGTTTGGCTGAAGATTTTGTTAGTCAGATTGAAAGATGTATCTCAGGTTTTAATTTTGTACCTTACAAAAGTTTACAAGTATCTTATCGAGATAATATGTATAATGCTTGCTTATGTAAGAATATGTATAATCAAGATGTTCAATTTATATCGTTGAGAAGTTTATTTAAACAAAATAAGATTCCATTGAACACCTTTATAAAGTATGATGATATAAAAGATAATATTAAAGCTGTTGTAGAAAAAGTTTACATCTTAACAGACTTAAATCTTTTAGAGTATTTTCGTGATTTGCTATTTTTAGATGCTTTGATTTTGAATGAGGATAGGCATTATATGAACTTAGGTGTATGTTATTATGGAGAAAAATATTATATAGCACCTTGTTTTGATAATGGCTCAAGTTTATTTTGTGTTGACTGGACATATAGAAAAAGAAAGAGTTTAGAAGAAAATATTGAATTTGCTAAAAGTGTAGCTCGACCTTTTTCAAAGTTTTATGATAAACAAATATCAGCTTTTCTTGAGTTAGGGGTAGCTCCTTTAAGAATAAATAGAGTTGCTTTAAATTGGTTATTACAAAACTATACTAATGAATTATATAGTGAGCAACAAGTTTTGTTAGTTAAGTCTGTACTTTATAATAGATTAAACTATTATAATGGAGATGGTAAGTTTGGAGGTTTGTATTATTATGTTTAATACTGATTATAGTGTAAAAGTTTATCTTAAGAATGATTTAATATCTGAAATTTTTGTAAAAGATGGTTCTGTAGATTTTAAGAATTATTCAAGTAAAACGATATTCTTACCATTTGGTGTTCAAACTTCTGCTACTATTGAGGATTTAGAAGAGTTTTATGAAGATAGATGTTTCCCACGAGAGCGTGATAATTGCAATCAAATATTAAGAGACCTCGGACTTAATTGTTATGAGCCTGAGTTAATATGTAGAAAAACTCATGGATTACAATTTGATGATTTTGTGTGGTTACAATTTTCAGATGAGCCACAAGTAACTTGGGATGAAATAAAATTGCGAGATTGATGGGGTGATTATATGTTTTATGTGTCAAGTATAAAAGAGCCTTTTCATATAGCAGAGTGGCAAGGTACAACTTTATACAATAAAATAGGCATTACAGATACTGAAGATGGAAAGGAAGAGTTCTACACTAATAATGAGGTACTTAAGTTTATAAAAGAAAAGAATATAAACATATATGGTACATATTGTTACGGTGTCAATAAGTATAGAATGTTTGTTTTTGCTACACCTATGGAGTTTGATGTAAAAGTTAGCGAAAGTAAACTTAAAGCTCTATTTAAGACAAATAAAGAACGGCATAATCCTTGGTCTTTGTATCCTATTGAAGATTATTTAGCAAGTCTAGGGGTAGCTACAAAGATTATTATTTTTTATTCTTATGTTGGTGATGGTGATAGAAGACGACATAGCTCAAGAGCAGAGTTTGTAAAAAGAGATATTGATTCTTGGTATTATGAAGATAAAGATAATGCTTTTAGTGGTGATATAGTTGATTCAAGAGGTGCAGCTAATTTTATGGATTATCCAAGTTGTTGTATGACAGATTTAGCTGTTTTTCCAAGTGTTAAGTATCATAATGTTTAATTATAAAAGGAGGTATAAGAAATTATGTACTATGTATCAAGCAAGAAGAAAACAGGTAAGACTAGGCAGACTATAAGTAAAGATATGAGAGTAGTTAATGTAACTGAATATCTTTATGGGGTAACAGACACAAAGGATAATGTAGAAGAGTTTGTTACTTTTAGTCAGATTGTAGACTATGTAGAAGCAGGAGTCGATATTAAAGGTGTTAGAAAGGTAACTAAGAATAAACAGCATAAAAATTTAATTACTTATAAAATTGATGTTTATAATGCTGAAACACAGGCTCGTATGGATGCAGAAACAGATATGGAGGATTAAGTTATGAAAGAGGCTAAAAAATATTATATTTATCAGGGTAAGATTCATGGACAGCCTATTGGTAAGTCTAAGTTTATATATGCAAATGGACCGACTGCAGCTCTTAAGGCATTTTTTCCAAATACTAAGTACAGAAAAGCAACACAGAAAGAAATTTTTGGTAGTGCAAGAAATCTTCAATTTGGTATGAGAAATGGTCAAATGCAGTATAAGCCAAATCAAAATGCAGGTACAGTTATGAATTGGATACAGATAAATAATGTAGATAAGGATGAGGCAGCATTCTTCATATTGGAGGGGTAGTATGTTTTATTTAAGTAGCCAACATCCAAATAATTATTGGGGTGTTACAGACACAAGAGATTGTGTTGAGGAAATATACTCATTTGAGCAGTTAAAGGAATATCGTAATAGTGGTATAAAAATAAAGGGACTTTTTAATACTGAAGTTTGGGCTATTTCATTTTTAAGACCAAGAAAACAAATGCCAGATTACAAAAAGAAATTTGAAAAGGCTAGACTTGAGCTGGAGGATTTATTAAAAAGATGTAAAAATTATTATGATTTGATTGATTTTATAGATGAGAATAAAGATAAAGAGACTGATGAGTATCAAATTTATTATGGAAATTATCTTGGTTTTGAATTAGATACTCATTCAAATCATATTAGTTGGTTTATAAAGGAGGGTTGAGTATGAATGATTTTGATAAGAGTGTTATTGTAGCTTATCAAAATGGTAGACCTATTGGGTTTATTAAAAGTGTTTCTTATAAGAGTCAGTCTTTTGTATTAACTCAGAACAAGGTTGAAGCTAAGAAGTATGTTTCTGTTGATAGAATACATAAAGAAATTGATGATTTAACTATTATGCCTATGGCTTTACAAAATGGAATTGTATTTATGTATAATTAATATTGCAGAAATGCTTGACTTTTGTTGAGATTTGTGCTATAATATTTGTAAAGTTTATAGGAGGTTTTGCCTATGTGTGTAATGTGTGGAAAATCATACGATAAGGAATATCCTTTATTTTTAAGTAATGGTATTTCCTTATCTTTTTGTCAGAATTGCCTTGAGTCTATGCTTTCGGAACTAAAGGCTCAAAATGCAAAACAGACAAAGCAATCTTCACCTCAAAGTGAGGTTGCTTATATGCTTAGTAGGATGTTTGGTATTCCTATTGTTGACGATGATTTAGATGATGATTCTATCATTTCAGATGAAGAAAAGTCTGACGAAATAAAAAATCTAACTCCAAGAGAACTTATGACTGAACTTAACAGATATGTTATCGGTCAGGATAAGGCTAAAAAGACTCTTGCAGTTGCCATTTATAATCATTGTAAGCGAATGGAAAGTGGTAGAACAGATATTGAGAAAAGTAATATAATGCTTATAGGTTCAACAGGGGTAGGTAAGACTGAACTTGCTAGAACTATAGCCAAGATTATGAATGTTCCATTTGCTATCGCAGATTCAACTGGTATTACTGAAGCTGGTTATGTTGGTGGCAATGTTGAAGATATTGTAATGAACCTTGTAAATGCTTGTAATGGAGATATTGAAAGAGCAGAAAGGGGTATCATTTACATAGATGAGATTGATAAACTTGCTTCTTACAATGACGGGCATAAAGATGTAAGTGGTGAGGGTGTTCAGCAAGCCTTACTTAAAATTATTGAGGGTACTAAGTTAAATCTTTCAGGTGGGAATCCTCGTAAAGCACCTAAAGTTATAGATACAAGTAATATCTTATTTATTTGTGGTGGTGCTTTTGCAGGTCTAACAATGAAAGAAAAATCAACGAAACATGCTTTAGGTTTCAATAGTGTCGATGAAAAGGCTGAAGATGATAAAATTGATACAAAAGCTCTTTCAAAGTTTGGTATGATACCAGAATTGCTTGGTAGATTTCCAATTAAAGTAAGGTTAGATGACCTTGAAATAAATGATTTGAAGCGTATTTTGGTTGAACCAGAAAACTCTATCGTAAAGCAGTATAAAAACTTACTTAATATGGATGGGGTAGAGCTTGCCTTTGGTGATTCAGCCTTACAATATATTGCTGAGAAAGCAAAAGAAAGCGGTAATGGTGCAAGAGGGCTTCGGTCAGTTATTGAAGATAGTATGACGGACTTGATGTTCGATTTACCAGATATGAAAGATGTTAAAAAGGTTACTATAGTTAAGCAAAAAGATGGCTTAGGTTACAGAGTAACAAGAACTAAGGAAGTTAATGCTTAATCTGAACAATCAACAGTGGTTAGTTTCACTGTTGATTTTTTTTTGTCATTTTAGGAGGTTTTTATGAGCATAAGAAAATGGGGTGTACTTAAAGAGAATGGTAAGTTAGTTAATATAGATAACCTTGACAAGTCATATAAAGGTAAGGTAATTTGCTATGATACAAATTGTCATTGTGATTTAATATTGAATATTGGGGAGAAAAAAGACCCATATTTTAGGCATCCAGCTAATATTGATTGTCAAGGTGGTTCTGCTGAGTCTATCTTACATAAATTAGCCAAAGATGTTATAGCTAACTCTATCAAACTTTATGTTCCAAGTTGTCAGTATGGTGCAACAACTGATAGATTAGTTAATGTTGACCAAGAATATTTGGTTGATGTAAAGTCTTGTGAAGTTTATATCGAAGCACCGCTTATAGAGGATAGTTCACTCAAGCCAGATGTAGTTTTAGAGACTTCAAGTGGTGAATTATTCTGTGTAGAAGTCTATGTTGCTCATAAAGTTCCAGAGTCAAAAATCAATAAGTATATGAATTTAAGTGGTAGTTTCCATGTTATAGAAATTGATTTGCGAGAGTATAAGGATATAGATAAATATTCTTACGAAGAGTTGGCAGATGCAATAACTATGAAAGCATCAAGAAAAATCATAGCTTCAAATAATCTTGCAGATGTGATAAAAAGAGTTAAAGATGCAGAATTTTATGCTACAGGTGATAAAGCTATTTGTCCTTGTCAAAATGCTGTAGTCAGTACAAAAGATTGTAGGTTCTGTGCATTTTATATAAACTCTTCAAGGGGTACTATGAAATGTCTTGGAAAAGGTTGTTACAGTAAGGCTTCTGATATCGAGAAGAATAGAAGTGCTGAAGAATTATATGATATTTATTGTGAGGGTGTTCCAGAGCCTATTGGAGAAATAGATTATAATGTAAATAAGACACCTTTTGGCTTATGTAAGAAATGTAATGAGCCTTTAGTTCTTGCGATGGGTTATGACGATGAGGATAATTATAATAATATTATAGCAGGTCTTACAGTTATTCATAAAAAGACAAGTTCTGCATTTACATATTGTCCTAATTGTAATGAATATCATAAACTTGAATGTCCAGTATGTAAAAAGGAAAACAAGGCAAGACTAATAGGCTACGATATTAAAGTGAAGAAGAATAGAAAGAAAGGAAATGTTTACCTTTGTTGTGAAAACTATAGAACTGCCGAAAGTTTTGCAAGACATGGTAGAGATTTAGAATATGCTCATAATTATTCATTATCTGTGTACACAAGTACCCCAATCAAGAATAATTATACAGATGAAATTTTAGCTTGTGACCTTAATACTTTCTTAACAAAGCCAGAAAAGGCTGAAAAGATATTAAGTGAGGTTAGAGGCTTTAACGAAACAAAGGGGTACAAGTCAGAAACAGGAGTTTATCAAAGATAAGGGGGTAGTTTATGCGTAGTGTATCGTTTTGTTTACCGTGTTATAATGAGGCTAGTCGAGGTGATTTTAATGCTCGATTAACTTTATTATATAATTATATAGTTGAAAATGTAGATGATTTTGAGTTGATTCTTATCAGTGATGGCAGTACTGATAATACAAAGGATATTATTCTACAATTTAGAAAGACTCATGAGAATGTTGTAGCTAAGATTTCAGAGAAAAATTTTGGTAAAAGCTATACTTTGAGAAAGGCTATTTCTTATGCAGAAAAGGAACTTTTCTTTTTCATGGATGCCGACCTTAGTACAGGTCTTAATTTTATTAAAGTATTTATAGAAAATTGTAAGCCAGATACTTGTGTTGTAGGCGATAGATTTATGAATAATTCTGTAGTACAAAGAAGTGATATTTTCAGAAAAGGTTTGTCTTTTTTTAGTAGATTTATTATAAAGAAGTTTTTTAAACTTGATGTAAAAGATACACAATGTGGATTTAAATGCTTTAATACTGCTGATTTAAAGAAAATAAATCCTTACTTTGTAAGTAGTAAGTGGCTTTTAGATATAGAGATGTTAATTTATCTAAATGAATTAGGGATAGAAATCATTGATTATCCTATTGTTTGGAATTCAGATTTGAAACCTACTTTTAATTCATTACATGGTGCTTTAGTTTCAGGGTTAGAACTTTTAAGAATATTGGTGATAAAGAATGCAAAGATTAAAAGAATTAAAGAAGGAATTTAGTGGTTGGGATATTATATTTTGCTATTTAATATTAGCTATATTAGCCTTATATAAAATGGATGGTTACAATAAGTATCTCAGCAGTGATTTACAGTTCGTATTTAACAGGTTATCTCAGATGAGGTCTTGTATAGCAGACGGAAAATACCCTTTCTTTTACTATCACGATTTATTTGAAACGGGGTATGGTTCATCATTCTTTTATGGTCAGTTAACTTTATTTCCTTTTTTACCTATAATAAACTATAAAGTTTTTACTATGATATACATTGTTACTGCTTTAACAGTTACTTATGTTGGTTTAAAGACTTTATATAAAAGATTTGCTTCAAATTATAAAGAGTTAGCAATAATAACTGTAATGTCAAGTTTTGGGCTTCATCTTTATTTTGATTATAACACATTGGCTTGTAATATTTTAGCTATCGGAATGAGTTTATTTTTTATTGCTTTTATTGTTGATTTCTTTCGAGATGGTAAGAGTTTTTGTAAAGCTGTTATAATGTTTGGGTTAATTATATACTCACATTTAATAACAGCACTAATAAGTTTCATAATTTGTGTTGTGGTATTTATCTATTATTTTGATAAAACCAGATTAAAAGAGTATATTAAGTTTGCTATATGTTGTTGCATAGTTTCTGCTTATTTTATATGTAATTTTTTATATCATTCAGTCACATTAGACAGTACACGGTTATCAAAAATTAATGAATCGACTAGTAATATTGAGACATTTTATATGTCAAATTATCTTTTTGAAACTAAAGTAGTTGACTTTTATAGTGGTAATATAGCAAATCAAAACTATTCATTTATGAGTTTGATTATGTTCATTACTCTTATAGTTTGCTTTATAAAATATAATAGAAAGTATTGGAAACATTTAATTTGTTGCTTTATTTTATTATTTACTTGTACAGATTTTGGTTGGAAGTTTATACATCAGTTTTTTACAACTAGGATACAGTTCCCAACAAGGTATGATTTATTTATAGTTGTATTATTTATTGGTATTTGTTTGCGAAATGTAGATAAGAAGTGGTTATATGTCATATTATTTTTTACTTGCATACCTGAGTTATTGTTCTGTATATTCATGTATGGTAAAGGTGTTGTGTTAGCAGAGTATGATAGTCCAGAAAAGCAGTCTATCAGTTATAGTGTGGGCAATGGAGAATATCTTGCTTTAGATTTTAGTAGTGATTATTTACTTGAAAATAAAAATTTTGCTGTTGATGAGACTGGAAAGAAGTATGATATAAAACAAGATAAAGACCTATTAGAAATTAATGTTAATAATAAAGATGTAAAATTACAGATACCAAGATTATATTATAAGGGTTATAAAGTTTGGGACAACTTAGGGGTGGCTTATAAGGTTACAAAAGGTAAATGTGGTTTTATCAATGTAGATTTGGATGATAAACTTGTAGATAAACTTTATGTTCAATATCAGCATCCTTTATGGTTGATAATTATATTTGGTTTTGATATATTGTTTGCTTTTTGGTTAGTTTACAGTTGTTTTAAGTCAAGATTGGAGGTTTCTAATGAAGTTAGTGATAATAGCAGGTGATGCAGCAGTTGGAAAGATGACAGTTGGTCAAGAGTTAGCAAAACAAACTGGGTTAAGACTATTTCATAATCATGTGACAATAGAGCCAGTTATTGAAGTTTTTGGTTACTATGACTCAAAAATAATAAATAAGCTCAGGCTTATTATGTTTGAAGAGTTTGCTCGCAGTGATTTAGATGGAATGATTTTTACTTGTATGGTTGATTATGATAATCCAGTAGAGCGATTATATGTTGAGAATATTAAGAGTGTGTTTGAAGTTTTCTTAGAAGAGAAAGGTAGAGAGTTAGAGTTTTATTATGTGGAACTTGATGCTTCTCAAGAGACCAGACTCCAGCGTAATACTACAGAAAACAGATTAAATAATAAGCCAAGTAAAAGAGAAATCGAGGTTTCAAATCAACGACTTATAGATGATGATAAAAATGGCAGATTTGTTAGTAAGGAAGGTGAAGTCGAATATGATAATTTCTTGCGAATTATTAACGATAATCTTTCTGTTGCTGAACAAGTTGATTTAATAAGACGGAGGTTCGAGTTTTGACATATCCTTGTAGAAATTGCGTATATTTTCCGATTTGTGGTTCTAATACGAGAACTATGTTTTGTGCAGGAAGAAAAACTAAGAGTGAGGTTAAAAGGGATGAAAAGCACAAGAGCAATAAAACGCCAAGGAAATAAAGCAGAAAAAGAAGTTTCTACTGTATTACGAAGTATGGGTAGAAATTATCATGTATTTGATAATGTAATGCTTAAGACAAATAAACAGGGAGGTACAACACAAATAGACCATGTGGTAGTATCTCCTTTTGGTATTTTTGTTATTGAAACTAAGTCACATAAGGGTAAAATTTATGGAGATTGCCTTGGTAAGTATTGGACACAATGTCTATACAATAAGAGGGGTACTATAGATAAATATACTTTTTATAGTCCATATCTTCAAAATGCTGGACATCTAAAAAATATGTATAAGTTAACTGGTTTAGATTGTACATATTTTTTAGGTTTAATAGTATTTACAAGTGATGAGATTAATATGATTGATGTTAGATGTCCTAACGCTTGTCATGTTAATGAATTAGCTCAGTATATGTATTCCTATAAGAAACGAATATTATCTGATGCTCAGGTAAATAGTTTGATTGGCTTAATCAAGAAAAATAATATTCAGTCTGCTTATTTTGATAAGAAACATGTAAAGTATGTTAAGACTATGCAGAAAGGAAATAAATAGTTATGTTTTTTGTTTGTGCTAAATATGATAACGATATGTTTGGTGTAATCGATACTGTAGATGGTAAAATAGAACAGTATTCTGCATCACAGTTAATCGAGTCAGTAAAGCTTGGTATAACTATTCATGGTATTGAGATTCGTTCAATTGGAACAGTTATCAATGTTGTGACACCTAAATCTTTTTCTATAGTTCAGGAATCATTTTATTCTAATTTAGATGTAATAGATAGAAAAAAGGCAGGTGGAGCTTTAGCAAAAACAAAATTATTAGGGGTAGAGCCATTTTATCGTGTGTTTAGTCCTTTATATAAAGAACATTGTATAGGAAATATAGAAGAGCTTATACTTAATTTTCATAGTTACAATGAAAAACAGCAGATTATGACTTTTGGGTTTGCTTGCGATTATAGCTGTAATTATTTTGAAGTTAAGATGTCTGATTTAAATAGATTATTAAAAAATAGTCCTTATAATAGTAAAGTTACTATGCGTACTGGTTCAGTTGATAAAATTCCTTTATGTATTGATGGTATTTGTTATATAGCTTTTCCTTTAGTTTATAGAGATTATTTAGTTAAGTCTTTAATGAACTTTTTAAATTATTTTCTTTCTTCAAGGACAAATAAGAATTTTAGATTAGGAAGTATGCAATTTGAGGATTTAATTATTCAGAAAAGGCGACAAGATACAAATATAGGAAAAGCTAGTGTTATAGATATATTATATAATTTCGAAGGTTTGCTTATTTGTTTAGATTATGGTATGAAAGAGAGTTATTTGGGAGTTACTGATGCTTCAGATTCTTTATATAAATTAATTAGTAGATTATCTAATGAAGATTAGCCAAATATTTTATGATATTTATAAAATATTTTTAAGAAAGCCTTGACAAAAGGCTTTTTTAATGCTATAATGTACTCACTTCAAAAGTAAAAAATCTTATGAAGTTTGGTAACAAAAACCAACTGTCAGTATTTTTGCAGTTAAGATGTGTGGCTTATCAACCTTAAGATTATATGGTAACAAAAACCAACTGTCAGTATTTTTGCAGTTAAGATGTGTAGTTAGCCGACTTAAGGCTTTATATTGTGGATATATAGTTCAGTTGGTTAGAACATTCGGCTCATAACCGAACGGTCTTAGGTTCGAGTCCTAATATATCCATTTTGCAGATGCCATTCTGCAAAGCCTTCGCTCAAGACTGGTGAGATAACGCCATTGTCTTACCAGTCGACTTGCACTTGTGGTGGAATAGGCAGACACAAGGGACTTAAAATCCCTCGGAGGAAACTCCATACGGGTTCGACTCCCGTCAGGTGCATTACTTGTGGTTATAGACAAGTACCTTGTTTTTCATGGCAGTTGAAAAGACAACTGGCGACTCGGAAAGACGAGTAATTACATCTAAGTTTTGGGAAACAATAAATACGAGTTCGATTCTCGGTAGATGTTTTGTCGGCATGGAATGTTAAGGTGTCAAGTATATCTTGATAGATATGCATTCTGTGCTGACTTTGTCTAAGGAGTTAAAGATTATGTTTATTAATGGAGCAGACATAAAAGTTGAAAAAGTTGGAATGAGTCTTGTATTCAGTGTATTAAACGTTGGTGATATTATGCGTTTTAACATTGAAAAAGGAGATATAACTTATTTAGATAATTTTAATAAGTTAAGCTCAGGAAGATTCGAGCAGATTGAGGCTTTTTGTCTTGATTTTATGAATAAGTATGAAAAAGACAGTTCAATTTATAAGGGGTAGTGTATGAAAGCTTTTAAGTTAGTTTATGATGCTAAATTAAATCGTCTTAAGTCTTTACAGTTCGATGTAAAGAATGAAAGAGATTTTAGTTCTGACCCAGATACAAATTTATCTGATTCAGTTAACTCACATAATTGCAATCCAGATACATTTTTATATAGTTTAGCTTGTTTTAATAATGAGTTGGCTATAGGTTCTTTAGAGATTAGAAAATGTAACCGCTGTAATAAGTATTTTATGCTTGCAGATGATGAAAAAGATTGGTTTTTGCAAAAAGATATGTGCTTACCAAAGCGATGCAAGTTATGCAGAGGTAAGAAGCAGATTGCAGTATAATATTACAGTGGGCTATCGCCAAGCGGTAAGGCACAGGACTTTGACTCCTGCATTTCGTCAGTTCGAATCTGACTAGCCCAGTTAGGCGAGTACAAAGCACAGGCATGGTCTTAAAGATATAACTGTGTATATCTTAAAGATACCTTTGTATTCGTCAAAAATTTAAAGACCGTTGCAGTTAACCTACAGTCCTTTTAGGAACAGTCAAAAGTACTTTAAGGATTGCCATTGTGTAGGCTAAGGTACATGGCTACTGCCCAGTTGCTAGTGAGGCTACATAGCAGTTAAGCAACAAAAAACTTGGAGTTGACTTGTGTAGTAGAGTCGTAGCTCTTTGTTTGGCTAAGTTTTGGTTTATAGGCTTGTTTCGGAATGTAGTTCAGTTTGGCTAGAACGCTTGATTTGGGTTCAAGAAGTCGCAAGTTCGAATCTTGTCATTCCGATTAGTGATATTGGATATTTTTGGTGGTGCAAAAGTTTAAGATATTGCTAATATGCGGTTGATGTCCAAAGGGACAGACCTGCGTGAAGCAGGTAGGTAGACATACCGAGGGGAAGTAGTGGGTAGCTCCCATGAAGAAACCGTCTGCATAGACATTGAGTTGTCTAACTGCAATTAAAGGGGTAGTTTATATGAGAATAATTGATAAACAACAAGATTATTACGATTATTTACAAAGTCCTACTGATACACTTGTCTTTGATAGACGAGGTTCTTTTTTACTATCTAAGGAACAGTTTTGTAAAGATTTAGATTTGTATCGGGAAAGGTCAAGGTATCGTTTCGTTTTATTACAGTGCGGAGCGACATATTGGCTATTTTTAGCAACTATAAAAGATAAGGAGTCTTATGATTATTCCTTAGAGTTATTAACTTCATGGAAGAATTATAGTAAAGAAATTAAGTTATTGCAACTTGATACAGTTGATATGAGAGATATCTTTGGTCTTTATGATTATAAGATTAAAGATTTAGATTGTGATAAAATAAAATCAAGAGTGCAAGACTTTAAAGATGCTATTGATAGAAATAATTTTAGTGTAGTTAGAAATATTAGTTCTAATATAAAGTACACAGATTATAAGAATAGCTATAAAAAAGAAAAGTCTACTTTACCTTTATTAAAGGCTTGTGGTATTAGCTCTTTAATTCAGCCTTTAGATATGTTTACAGCCATTGAAGAATACTTTTCCTTAGTGAAATCAAGTTCTGAAACTACAGAGGCTAAAGGAGCAACAAATGATGATAAAATAGTAATGCATGGTTTTGATACTAAGACCTCATTTAGAGGTAAGAGATAAGGAGTTAATTATGTATATTTTGTTTGAAAAAGCAAATGCAACTTCAAGGAAAGATAATATTCATTACTATGATGCTATGGGGTATTGTACTTCTGAAGAAGAAGCAATGAAATGGAGAGATTCTAATCCAGATTATAGAGTATATAAGTATTGTCCAGATAAGGAAATAAAGATGGATTAAGATACTGTAGAAAGAGGTGATGTTATGGGTAAGCCAGCTTTATCTGAAGAGAAAATCACTCAGATATTTAAGCTATACCTAGAGAACAAGTCAGCTAAGGAAATATCCGAAAAATTAGGGGTATCCTATGCTACTGTTCTAAAGTATATTAAGATGGGTGAAATTGAAGATATAAAAAAGAAGATGGAAAAGGAAAATAAGAAACCTAAAGTTGATGCAAAGAAAAAGCAACCAGCAAAAAAGACTTCAAGTACTACAAAAAAGGTTGAAAAGAAGAAGGAAAAGCCTATGATAACTGAAGTAGATAAGCCTAAAAAAGAAGTAGTTATGACAAAAAAGTCCGTGACGCAGGATTTACTTGATAAAGCATCAATTAAGTCTAGGCTGAAACGGAATAAAAACTTAAAGGTTGGAATCCTAATGCCAAGTTCTTGTGAGGATAAAAAAGTTAAAGCTAAAAAAGAAGAGGAATACGATGAGTTATATGGCGAGGATAGATGGTATTGGATATCCAGAGAGGAAATGGTATTAAATATCATGGTAAAAATTGATGATATGAAGTTAGATGGTAGTATCTAAGGAGGGAGTGGAGTTTACTCCCTCTCTTTTTGATTTACTTATAAAGCTAATATATTACAAATAGTAAATTTTAATTTGGAGGTTAGTTCATGTTTAAGAAATTTATGGCTTGGCTTAATAAGCACAAAGTCGCTCTTTTTGTTTGGTGCTTTGTTTTAGTTGTGTTGTATGGAGGGATGAAATTACAGAATAAGAATGAAGAAGACAAAATAAAAACTGTTAGCTATGATGAATTTGTGAAGTTGGCAGAGGAGGGAAAAGTAGATTACATAACTTACAATGTTAATAGTGAATGGATGATATTTAGTTTATATAATGAGGATACAAAGGGTAAAACTCGTGATGAGTTGGAGGAATTAGATTATCAATATGAAAATAAAGATTTAAGAAAGACATTATATCCTGCCTATGAAGATTTTAGAAAGGATATGCTTTCTTTAGGTATAAGTATGGATGCTCAGAGAAGTTCTACTGTTATAGCAAATCTTATTTCCAGCTTGATAACACTCTGTTTACCTTTTTTAATTTTGGTTTTAATATTTAATGGTATGAGTAAAAAGATGGGAGGTCTTGAAAAAGATAGCTTAATACAAGAAAGTACAGTTAAGTTTTCTGATGTTATAGGTCAAGAGGAAATACTTGATGATATAAAGTTTGTAACAAATCTTATCAAAAACCCTAAATCTGGTAAAGAAGTTGGTGCTAAAGTACCAAAGGGAATATTGCTGTCAGGTGAGCCAGGCACTGGTAAGACTCTAATAGCGAAAGCAATAGCTGGAGAAGCAGGGGTACCATTTCTATATATGAATGCTTCAAGTTTTATAGAAATGTATGTAGGTGTTGGTGCAAAGCGTGTAAGAGAGCTTTTCAAAATAGCAAAGGAGAATACTCCTTGTGTAGTTTTTATTGATGAGATTGATGCAGTAGGAAATAAGCGAGATTCAAGGGGTACTACTTCAGAAAATGACCAGACTATAAATGCTCTGCTTCAAGAGATGGATGGTTTCTCAGAAAGGTCGGGGGTATTTGTAATAGCAGCTACTAATAGACCAGATAAACTTGATAAGGCACTTGTTAGAGCAGGAAGATTTGATAGGCAAATTGTAGTTGCACCACCTAAGGATTGGCGAGTTCGTATGGAACTTTTTGCATTCTACTTAAAAGACCTTAAGGTATCTGATGATGTTGACTTAGAAACATTAAGTAAGCAGACAGTTGGTTTTACTGGTGCTGATATCGCAGCTATCTGTAATGAGGCAGGTATTATAGCTATGATGAAAGAGCAGGAGTTTGTTACAAATGCTTGTATAGAAGAAGCTATAGATAAGAAGATATTTAAAGGTAATCGTAGTAATGATGATTCTCACAAGAATGATAAGAAAATAGTTGCTTATCACGAAGCAGGTCACGCAGTTGTTACTTATCTTGTAAAACAACCTATCGCAAGAGCCACAATTGTAGGTACTACAAGTGGAGTTGGCGGCTTTGTAATGCAGACAGAGTCAGATAGTTACTTTACAACTGATGTAGAGTTGAGAAACCAAATAATGATTGCATTTGGGGGTAGAGCTTCTGAAGCTATAAAATTCAATGATATTATTACAACTGGTGCTAGTTCAGATATAACTCAAGCTACAAATATTATGTTAAACTATATAGAAAAGTATGGTTTTGATAAAGATTTTGGTATGCTTGATATGAGTGTTCTTAAGGAGCAACAGTTAGTTAGTAGTGATGATATTGTAAAGAGACTTTCAGCTATGTCGAGAGATATGTATAATCAAGTGTATTCATTATTAAAGGATGATTATAGTTTAGTTGAAGTATTAGCTCAGAAATTGCTTGAAGAAGAAACAATTTCGGGTACAGCTATAAAGGAACTCTTGGATAATGAGCGTAAAAAAGGATATTTAAAGTAGGAGGAAGAAAGAATGGGAGCGACTTTTCCAATAGCACTTGTTGTGTTAGTAGTTTGTTTAATTATTTTATTTAGTTTTGTACCTTTGGACTATGGATTTCATCCTTAGCTTCAGGTGTATATGTTAGTATTTTTTATCTTATTGGTATGAGGCTTAGACGAGTTTCACCTCGTAAAATTATCGAGCCTTTAATTAAGATAAGAAAAGCAGGTATAAAAATACCTATTAATGATTTGGAAACACACTATCTTGCTGGAGGAAATGTTGATAATGTTGTAGATGCTCTTATTGCAGCATCGAGAGCAAATATTCCATTAACTTTTGATTTAGCAGCAGCTATCGACCTTGCAGGTAGAGATGTTTTAGATGCAGTTAAAACATCTGTTAATCCTAAAGTTATATCAACTGATAATATCAGTGCAGTAGCTAAAGATGGTATTGAAGTGCTTGTAAAAGCAAGAGTTACAGTTAGAACAAATCTTCAAAGACTTGTTGGTGGTGCAGGAGAAGCTACAATTCTTGCAAGAGTTGGAGAAGGTATTGTAACAACAGTTGGTTCTTCAGAAGAGCATGGGGTAGTTCTTGAAAATCCAGATAGTATTTCAAAGTCAATTATTGAAAAGGGTTTGGATTCAGGTACATCTTATGAGATTCTTTCTATTGATATAGCTGATATTGATATTGGTCGAAATATTGGAGCACATCTTAAGACATTACAAGCTGAAGCTGATAAGAACATAGCTCAGGCTAAAGCTGAAGAGCGTAAATCTATTGCTATTGCTCAAGAGCAAGAGAATAAGGCAGCAGTTGTTCTTGCTGAAGCTGAAGTACCAAAGGCTATGGCTGAAGCATTTAGAAGTGGTAATTTAGGTATTATGGATTATTATAAAATGCAGAATATAAAAGCTGATACTGAAATGAGAAGTGCTATAGCAACACCAATTGCTAAGCCAGTTACAAAGCCAATTAAGGAGTAAACTATGACAGGTATTATATTTATAGGTATAATCTTTTATATAATTTATAAGTATAAAAATGGTGGCTTTTCAAACATACAAATCAATGAGGGTACTGCTGAAAATAATAGACCTTTAACTCAAGCAGAGCAAGAAGCCTTAAAAGCTCAAGTGCGAGAAAGATTAAAGCATAAGCCAGACCCACATTATATACCAAAGAAAGCTAAAGTTTTTACACAAGATGATATAGAAGCATATCATAATGTGTTAGATGAATGTGATACTGATGGTTGTGATGTTTCTGAACATCCTGTGCAAGAAACTGAAGAGATTGTTGAAGTTGAATATGAATATCCTTTAGTTTGGCAGTTAGCTGTTGCAGAAGCAATATCAAGGAGAGTAGGATAGATGTATATTGATAGTTTGGGAAATGCAAGAAATAATAAAGGTCAAATTATTTGTGCAAGATGCTATAAAGTTACAAATGTAACTACTATGTCTTGGTTTAATACACAAATGATTTGTTCTAATTGTAGAAAACAAGAGGAGAATGACCCTCGTATAAAACAAGCTAAAAAAATGGAGCGTCAAGCTGTATTGCAAGGAAATATGAATTTTAAAGGAGTGGGATGGTAATGCGAAAGAAAGTATTAACTTTAACTTTAGTTTTTGCAATGTTAGGTTTAACTGCTTGTTCTAGAGAAGATTTAGAAAAAGGTGTTGATGTGTCAGCTTATACTGATAAGTTACTTGATTCAGTAGATGTACCTCAAACTGGTGGAGATGATAATCTTAAGGATTTTGTTTATGGTAATCTTAAAACAGTTGGTATAGATGTTCATCACTTAGGGGGTATTCCTCAAGGCACCTATATTGGAGATTATATTAATGCATTGTTAGATGAGGTTGAGTTAAATACAACTACTAAAGAAGATGCTGAAGCTTATGTAAGAAAGAAGCTTGAAGAAATGGGTATTGACCAGACAGGCTTAGTTAATGATGAAGTTATTGATGTTATTGTAACTGCATTAAGAGAACAGAATATTGATGTCGATGATATAGTAACGGATGGTGCAGTTTCTACTGAAACAGATGCAAGTACAGAAGCAGGTACATCTGAGACTACTGAAAGTACAGAAGCTGATACACCTGATACAGCAGGAAGTACAGAAGCTACCTCGGAAGGAGAGTAATTATGTTTTATATTTCAAGTTTCAGACAAGGAAATAAAGTAGGAGTAATAGACTCAAAGGATGGGGTAGTTGAATACTATACACCAAGTGAGATTGCTAAATTTCCCTCAATGAATATAACAATAATTACTCCAGATGTTATGAGTGACTTTTTAAGTTTTATGAATCATTTATGTTTAGAAGAGGAAAAGTTCTCAGGTGATGATTTTAATACTACATTAAAATATGTAGTTGATAAAGTAACAGGTCAATTTAGTGATAGCATTTGTGATTTAAAGAAAGAGTATAAGAAAGTTAAACGCTATGGTTTTGATGCTGATATAACAAGAATGCTTTATAAAGATGATTTACTTTTATTTGAGTATGTGCGTTTTTATAGTGATTATAATCATACATCTTCAAGTAATAAAAAGAATGTTTTAGTCCATTTTTGTAAAGTTTGGGGTTTTAGTAAAGAGCAGGTAGAAAGGTCTACTATAGTTGATAATAATAATTGGACTTTGATTGAGAATTATGGTAGTGTTTTAGATGTAGTAAACTTTGATACTGGAAAAGTTGAGAGAATAAATGCTAAGGATTTAAAGCGTTTTCTTAAGAAGAATAATGTTAATGGAATTACTAAACAAGGTGATAATTTAGTATTTAATTCTTTGCTTGATAGCCACCCTAATTTTAAAGTTCTTTGTTTCTTAAATTCTTTGATTGTCAATATGGGTGATTTAGATAATTATACTCTTGAGAATTTTATAAATTCTATGAAAACATCAAAAAGTTATAGAAGTTCAGAAATAGGTGGCTCAAGAGTGGATTATCTATCTGATTTAGTATCAGCTTATAATAATGTGAGGGGTATTTTTCCACCAGATGAATTATATGCTGTATATAGTAATAAGCCATCAAGATTTACTCAAGCTTTTAATTCAATGTTAAGTGCGAGTCGACGTAGGAATTCTAATGATTTAGTATATCTTGATGTATTACATAGTGTTAATTTACCAGATTCACTATTACCAGTTGCAAAGGATAAATTATTTGTCATGGGTTAATTAATATAGGAGGTTAGTTATGGAACAGGCTCAAAATTTAGATGCTTTACTTAAAGAGGCTGTTGATATGCATGGTTCAGATTTACATTTAAGTGTAGGTGCAAAGCCAAGAACAAGAGTACATGGTTTATTAAAAGATATGCCTTATAAAGTAATAACACCAGATAATGCTGAAAAGTTGATTATGCCTTTATTGGATACTTTAGCAAGAACAGAGTTAAACTCTACTGGTCAGTATGACTTAGCTTATTCAGTTCCAGGTCTTGCTCGTTTCCGTGTAAATATTTTTCATCAGAAAGGTGATTTAGCAGGGGTATTTCGTGTACTTAATGAGACAGTACCAGATTATACAACACTTGGTTTACCTCTTTCAGTTTTTAATCTATATAAGAAAAGAAGAGGTCTTATACTTATAGTTGGACCGACTGGTTCAGGTAAATCTACCACTCTTGCAAGTTTCTTACATATCATAAATGAGAATTTATATAAGCATATCATAACATTGGAAGACCCTATCGAGTATATACATTGGCATAAGCGAAGTCTTATAAATCAGAGGGAGATTGGTACAGACTGTGATTCTTTTGCAAATGGGTTGCGAGCAGCACTTCGTGAAGACCCAGATGTTATACTTGTTGGAGAGATGCGTGATACTGAGACAGCGGAAATTGCATTAACCTCAGCAGAAACTGGTCACCTTGTTTGTTCAACACTTCATACTCTTGGAGCAGCAGATACAGTAAACCGTATTATAGATATGTTCCCAGAAAAGAAGCAAGGTATAGCACGAAGTATGTTAACTGGGGTACTTGAGGCTGTTGTTTCACAACAGTTGTTGCCTAGAAAAGATGGTAGTGGCTATGTTGTAGCTTATGAGGCTATGTTTGTAAATAAATATATTAAAGAGTTAATAAAGAATAAAGAGCAAGATGCTATATCTGATTATTTAAACGAGTCAGAAGCTAAGGAAATGGGTATGGTATCTATGGATTCAACAATATTGAATCTTTATAAAAAGGGCTTGATAGAAAGAGATACTGCTTTAGATTATTCATTTGATAGGAGAAGTTTATCAAAAATAATTTAGGAGGCTAGTTTATGAGTAATGTAGTTTTTGTTTTAGGCAATAAAGAATTTGCTGTGACATTAGGTAATAAAACTAACGATATAGGCTCAATTATAATTGCTTCAATCTTTGAAGATGTTGAGAGATTTATTTCTTTACAGGGTGATTTTTATATTGTTGCTTTTGGAAATGATACACATATCGATACGAGTTTATTTAATGAAGATAACATTATTGTAATAACAGATTCAGATAGAAACTTGGATGAATTAGCAGAATTAGTGTGTAATGAATTTGGTTTCAAAACTAAGACAGAGTATATTTAAGTTAAGTTTGTATAAGTACCTCTAAGAAGTCAAGTAAACTTATGAGTTTTGATTGACTTTTTTTCTGTTTTGTGTTATAATTATAGCAATGGAGGTGAAAGCTATGCTGAAATATATGCTAAAAGATAAGCGTACAAATCAAGAAGTTTTTATGCAAAGGCTTGTTGATTTTGATTTGGCTAGTGATGGTCAAAAGACAGACTATATTTTTTATAATAAGTTAGATAAGGCAGTGTTTGAAGATAATAAAAATACTGTACTTAAGTATTGTTGTGTTGATTTTGCAAAGTTTTGTCATTTATTTGGCTTTAAACTTGTTAAGCATTCTGTTATAAGTGGTAGCCATTTCGATAGTCTTTCAGATATAGCAAATTTTTATATTAGTATGACATTTAAGGTGGATAATAAAGATATTGTTAACTACCCTAACAGTTATAGAAAATATATTGATGACTGTATGTGCTATGGTGTAAGTCAGTATTTTAACTTAGAGAATATAACAAATGTTATAGCAATACCATTTATTGAAACTTTAGTTGAAAATCTTGATAGATTGGGTATTTTATGGGCATTATATCTTGATAATGACTCAATATTAAATTATATGAATGAGTCAGGTGTATTAAAGCAGTACCCAAGTTTATATGAAGCAGGTATTATCGATGAATATGGTAAGGCTGATTATAAGTCTATATCTGATATACCAAAATGTGTTATAGAACCAATTTTACATGAACCAGATAGCAAACAGCAGATTGCAAAGTGGTCTTTGTTTAGAGAGTTAAACAACAATTATTCATTCGGGGGTACTGTCACATTAGTAGATAAAGAAACACTTGAAATTACTTTTAAGTTTATATAAGGAGGAGTTATGGAAGTAATAAATAAGTTAGTGGATAAAAATACTGGAGTGCTTTGTGGTGTTCTTGTAGGTAATAGTTATGATGATGAAGATGAGGAAGTTTATGGTAAGGTTGCTTTATCTTTAGAGAAGGCTACAGAATTAGATATAGATGAGATGGGTTATCTTGAATATCTTGATGTTCCAAGTATTGAAATATTTGATTTAGGTAGCTCATTTGTATATTTCGAAGAGGATAGACTGTGTATGCCTGACATAAATGATATTCCTATGGAAAGATTGGAAGATAGTAAATTTGCAGTTTATGGTTATGTATATGAGTCTAGAGAGAAAATGCCTTATGACGATGAAATTATTATAAAGAGAGTTTTAGATATTCAGTAGTAAAGATTCTTTTTAAATCTAGCAGGGAGTACTTGATATTTCCTGCTAGTTTTATTATACTCAATGTAATTATTTTTATTTGAAAGGTTGTGATATCTTGATTTTGCGTGACCAGATTCATGGTGATGTAGAATTTTCAGCAGCAGAAATGAAACTTATTACAAGTAAGTCTTTTGAAAGATTGAGATATATAAAGCAGTTAGGTTTTGCCGAAAAGGTATACTCTGGAGCAACACATAACAGATACCAACACAGTTTGGGGGTATGTAAGTGTGTTACGGATATGTATAATGCAGTTGTTAGAAATTGTCCAGAGTTTTATCGAGAAGGTGATTTAGAGCTTTTAAGAATGATGGCTCTTGTGCATGATATCGGACATAGTCCATTTAGTCATGCAAGTGAAGAGTTGTCAGATAAGTCGCATGAAGAAAGAATGGCTGATATTCTAGAATACGAGAAGAAAAATATAATATTAGCTCATAATTATAATATTGAGGCTTGGGATTTAATTACTCAAGTTTATCTTGGTGAGGGCTTAACATATCTGAGTGATAGTCATCTGATTGCTTTGCATAACTTTATGGATGGTTTTATAGATGCTGATAAGTTAGATTATTTACAAAGAGATGCTGTGAATTGTGGTGTATCTTATGGTAATTTTGATAAAGATGCTTTGGTAAATAATTTGACAATAATAAAGAACGAGACAGGGGTAGAGAAGATTGGCATACTTGATACTGGTGTTCAAGCTTTTGAAAGTTTTTTATTAGCCAGATATTATATGTTTAGTCAGGTTTATATGCATCCAATAGAGCGAATAAATCGTTGGTGTTTCTGTAATGAAATGAAAGAGTTTTTACCGAATGGTAAATACCCAGACAATGTTTCTAAGTTCTTACAGTTAGATGATACTAAATATGTCAGACGATTTAAGTTTCTTAAGGATTTTGATTATGAATTGATTTATGATTCAGAATATAATCATGACATTAAGAAGTTAGTTGATAAAAAACTTGGAAAGTTGGTATTATGTGATACACCACTTAAAAGTATTTTTCGTAAGAGTACTGATGATGATACAGTATATGTCTTAAATAGTACAACTGGTGATGTAATTTCTTGTGATAAAGCATCACCTATACTTAAAGGTATTGAGTTTGTAAATATACATAAACTTCGATATTATGCTGAGAAATCAATAGCAGGTGAAGTTAAACAGGAATTATCAAAATTATTGAAAGGAGTTAAAAGATGATAACAGCGAATGATAGTTTGTTTTGCATTGTAAATGCTTGTGATAAAGGTCTTAGATTAAATAAGTTATCCTACTATATGTATATTTGCCAGTTAGCAGGTTATGATTTTTCTTTTAACTTCAAAATAACATCTTCAGGGGTACAAAGTAAGAACTTGATAAAGTATATTGAGCAGCTTGAGAATGAAGATTATATAGTTCAAGATGATAATATGCTTAGAAATACAAAGAAGGGGTATGATTATCTTGAATCTATTATACTTTCATTAGATGAAATTGAGTTTGCTGACTGGCTTATGAGAATAACTTATAAATTAGATGTTGAGGATTTGCGTTTATTAGTTATTACAAATATCGTATTAGAGGAGTACATGGGTAAAGAGATGCTTGAAACAAGCAAAAAGAAAATTATGGATACAGTTTCAGTTCTATGCCCCTCATTTACGGATAAAGAATTTTATAGTGCAATAAATTTAATTCAAAGGATTAAGGAGAAAAATTATGAGTAAGTTAAAAAAAGTATTGGTTTTAGTAGGAATTGTGTTATTTTTTGTAGGTATTGTTGTTACAATATTCATTATAAGTAAGAAGGAAAATGATAAAGTTGTTCAGGCAGATATTATTGAAGCCACCTACACAGATGATAATGCAAGACCTATAAAAGAGGTTAAAGTAACTACTTCTGATAGAACAGTTGTAAGTATATCTTCTGTAACTGATGCTGAAGAGCTTGTAGGTAGTAATGCTACTGCTGATGTAGTATATGAAGATGGAGAAGTTGTTACAAAACCTTGTTATATTGTTAGAACAATTGATAAGAATTTGAAAGAAATTAAGTACACTGATGGTAATTATATTAAGATTGAATTACCTTTAAATTAAAGGTGTATTTGTAGGTTCAGTATTAGTGTTGTGATTATATTTTGTTTAGGAGGTTTATTATGTTAGTACCTGAGTTCGTCAAAAATAGAAATGGTCTTATTTCTGATAAGTTTTATGAAAGTATCCCTCAATATTGTTTTGAGGATGGTTGTGGTTTTCCAATGGAAATGAGTAATACTTTAACTCAGTTACATTGTAGTAATCCTAGATGTCCAAGTAAAATTGTTCAGAGATTAGTTGCTATGGCTAATCAGCTTGGGGTAAAAGATATGGGCGAGAGTCGAGCAGCTAAGTTTGTTCATACATTTGGTATAACAAATCCTTTAATGATTTTTACTTATGAACCAGATTCGGATGGTGCTATGGGAGATGGTATTTCTTTAGAAGTATCAAATAAGATTGTAAATCAGTTCAATGAAAAGAAGTCATTTACTCTTGCAGAGTATGTAAGAATTGCAAATCTTCCTTTTATTCAAACAAGTGCTATGAGTATCTTTGGTGATTATGATAGTCTTGAAGAAGTCTATGATGAAATAGACAAAGGTGGGGTAGAGTTTATTCGCTCTAAGCTGAATATCAAAAAGGGTGATGATGAAGATACAGAAAGTATTTCAATTAGAGCCTTAAAAGTATATGAGTCTTTAATGACCTTTAAGTCAGATTTGCTTCAGGCAGTGAATTGGGTTACAATTATAAAAACTCATACAGATGGTATGAAGACACTCAAAGCTGTTTGTTCTGATGAGGTAGGAGCACCTTTTAGAACAAAGGCTGATTTCTATGCAACAGTTAATAATTCTTTTGATAGTATTCATGTAGAGTTTTTAAATTCTGTTACAAAAGCTATAGATTATCTTGTATGGGCTGGAGCTGATGGAAGTCCTGCTCGATATACAAATAAGGTAAAAAAAGTTACGGCTTATAATGAAAAGTATGAGGCTAATAAAGAAGCAGGTACTTTAAAGGATGGGGAACATTACATTCCTATAGTTACAGCAAATCAATTCTTAGAAATCTTAAAGGAGATGTGATATATTTTATGAATTTTATATTTTACAAAAGTCAACTTAACTTAATGAAAAGATATGCAAGATTATATCTTCGTGGAAAGAGTAAGGAATTTGAAAATCTTGAGGAGCCTAAAAGGTCATACTTATTACAACAGTATGAGATAGAGGCAGAAGACCTTGATTATTGTGAACACGAAACCTTAAAGCGTCTTGAAAAGGATAAGAAATTGATTAATTTTTTAAGTTATAGTTGTGGTAGTTTAGTTCTCTTGACCACACTAAGCCTAATAATGAATTTTATTAAGAAGGGTGAGTAGAAGTAATGCAGATAGCGGTAATGGACATAAGAAGGTGGGGCTATAACAAAATATCGAAATATTTTTATAAAGATGAAAAGGAAAAGGCTTCATTCTTCATTGAACTTGCCAAGCTCAATTCTTTAAATTATGATAAGAAAGTATCGCCTTATGGATTTTTGAACAGTTGGGGTAGTATAAAGGATAGAGTTGATAGATATTATCAAGGAATGGAGTATATTGTTTATGATACAAATCCATTTATTAGTAATGTTAAGTTAGATGATTTAACTAAGAGAAAGTTCAGAAATACTTATGAGAGTATTATGAAAAATATTGGTAAAGATTTGAATTTAAGCGACTCTGATATTCAGATAATGAGTGATTTAGGTCTTAAGTTAGCATATATAGATTATGATGATTCATTATTAAAAATATTCACTTTTTATAATACAGTATTGAAGTGGGCATTTTTTACAATGCAGGAGAGTAACTTTAGTAAGAATAATCTGTCTTTCCTATCCATTATAAGTATTATGACTTATGAGGATAGCGAAGCGTTTATAAAGATTATAAATAACAGTTTAGTGTAAGTTTGGAGGAATTTAGATGACACCGTTTATATTGATAATCTTGATGTCAATATGGAGTATATACCAGTATCTTGGTTATTTTGGAATTGTTAAAGGCTTTTATTATGTGTCTTTATTTGCAGGAAAACATTTCTTAGTTACTGCGATTAAGATGATGACAATGAAATGGTCTTTAGTGTTTGGGGTAGTTGGTGTATGTCTTGGTATTGTAGGCATAATACAAAGTAGAATAAATGAAGAGCGTGGTTTAGATAATATTAAGATGCCAGCTTTTGTATTTTATTGTATTTATACATTTCTACTTTTCCTATAAGAGTTTAATTTGACTTTTTTAAAGTTTTATGGTATAATAACTATAATAAAGTATTTAGTTTAGGAGGTTTATCATGGATTTACACTTTGCAAAAAGTGCAGTAGCTTATTATTGTAAAGTTACTGGAAATGAATGGAGCGATTTTTTTAGTAAGTTAGATAGTGCAATTTCTTTGCCTATTGAAACTCAAGAAGGAGAAGACTGGCTTATTCATGCTTTGGTTAATAAGATAGTAAGTACAGGGTTATCTATAAATGAATTTAAGATAAATAAAGATGCTATAAAGGCAGAGTTTGATGAAGCCAGTCGAAAACTTAATGGTGAGTTCTTTACACCAGATATTTGGGCTAAAGAAGCTCATGCTTATATGGATAAGTATATACCAAATTGGAGAACAGACTATAATGTTTGGGAAGCCAGTTGTGGTTCGGGTAACTTAATACGCCATGCAAATATCGTTCCAGAACATTTATTTGCAAGTACACTTCAGGAAGATGATATTGAGTTAATTAAGAATACTCCAGAGTTAGCAGGTTGTACTGCTTTTACTCTTGATTTTCTTTCTCAAGTTGATTATGATGTAGATAATGCTTATTTTCTTAATCAGTTACCACCAAGGTTACAAGAGATTATAAGGAATGATGAGCCACTTATCTTTTTCATGAACCCACCTTACAAAACTGGTCAGGCTAAGGCTACTGAGGTAGGTAGATTTATGGCACAGACAGTTTCTATGCCAGATTATGATTTTACTGATTTTAGTAAGCCAGCTTATGATATATTTTATCAGTTCTGTTTCCAAGTAATGAATATAGTTACTAAGTTTAATCTAAAAAACACATATTATTGCTTTTTCGGACCTCTGACATTCTTTACAGGTGCAGGTGCAACTATATTATTAAGAAAGTTTGAGCATTGTTTCGAGTTTATAGATGGTATGTGTATATCTGCTCAGGAGTTTTCAGATACAAGTACAAGTATTCTTTGGGGTATCGGTTACTCTGTTTGGAAAGCAAGAGGCGGTTATGTAGCAGGAGAAGATAAAGACTTCCATAAAGATATTCTTCTTGATAAGAAGTTTATTGCACCAGATGGTGTTTCTACTGGTTGTGAGGGTAAAGTTCTTTATGAGCCACCAAGAGAAAAGCTTTCAACTTGGGTAGAGCCTAAAGATGTAGAATTCTTTAGTCAGGCACCTGTTTTAACATCTCACCTTACATTTAAGGGTGGTGATGTATTTGAAAAGAAGGCATATAAGTCAGGAAAACTTGCTGATAATGCACTTGGTACTCTGATGGTAGGTAATACACTTACAAGAAGTGCTGACCAGAGTGCAATATTATCAATGCCAACTACAATACAGTATGTTGATATTACAGAGGAGAACTTCTGGAGATGTGTTGGAAGTTATGTATTTAGGCGAGTTATAAATGCAGGTTGGGCTATTGCCAAGAAAGAAATATCAGCACCAAACACATCAGTAGAGGGGTACGATTTATGGCTTCGTAATGGTTTAGTTCTATTCTTATTTGAGTATAAGTCTATGATGTCCTCTATGAGAAATGTAGATTTTAATGGAGTTCCTTATAATATCTATAATAAGCTGTTTTTCTTAACTGAAGATGAAATTCGTGAGCATTGTCATGATGAAGTTATACTTAAAGACCTTGCTGACCATCCTTTACAGAATCAGTTTATGTTAAAGATGATAGCAGAAAGTGAGCCATATTGGGTTCCAGAAATAAGACAGCTTTATGATTGGTGTAAGACATATACTCTTGCTTCTTATGACTTGAGAAAGTCTGTAAACTATAAGGGTAGTCTTGAATGTGCTGATGCAGGATTCCAGCAGATAAGAAGTGCTTTATGGGATGAGGATAAGCTCGGTGCAGACCTTACTAAGTTGATTGTAGCAGCAAGAGATTATATGAATATAGGTATAGAGAAATTTGGATTTGTTTCAGAAATAGTATCAACAGAGGATTTATAAGGGGTAGTATATGAGGCTTGCAGATTTAGATGTTAAAACTTTTAATCCAAATATTGTTTTACTTCAAACATCAAGTACTAAATTGGAGCAGTTTATTGAGGACAAGTTAAAACGAAAAGTTGAAGCTAATAGAGATTCTATTCTTGTTCTTGAAACAAAAAAGGATTATATAAAGATTAAAAATGTAAGCGGGATTTATACACCTAAAGGTACAAAGTGGTTTGTTGCTTTGGATTTAGATAAGTATTATGATAAAGCTATGTCTAAACTTATAAAGAACTCAACAACTTGTTTATTCTTCTGTACTTGTTCAAAGTATAGTACATATAAACGGTTTAAAGATGAGTTTGGAAAGCTTCATAATTTCTATGACCTTTACATAAATTATCTTAAGAGACCAGATTTAGTATATTTATATGATGCTTTTGTAAGGTCAGATAATACTCTGAGTAAACAGTTATTTGATTATGTTGCTCAGGGTTATAGTGGCGATATAGAAGCTGTGTTTAAACTTCTACTTGCTTTAAATGAAGGTAAGGTTATTTCAAATAGAAAAGACATATCGGATATTTGTGGTATTGGTGGTCTTTCTGTTGAAACTTTGATTTTTAGTTTACTTAAGCCTTTGAGTGGTTCAAGTAAGGGTTTGCAGACTGTATTAAAGAACAGAATACAAGCAGGAACAGAGTTAGGTAGTTCTTTAACATACAGAACTTTGTATAATTATATGCATAAGTCTTTAAGAACATTCTGTGAATTAAAGCAACTGATGATAGCAGGGGTAGTTTATAAGTCAGTACGGAATTTGCCAGATAGTTATAATGAGAAAGATATTGCAAAATATCAAAAATATATTTGGAAAATAAAAGAGATTCCATTGTCAAAGTTTTTAAGGTTAATAAATTGTATGGGTAGTCAATGGCAAAGTGAAATTGATTTCATACAATTTATATATAGATATTATTATGAAGAGTCAATATTGTTATTAGATGGAGGTAGTCAATAATGTCTTTGTTGATTAAAGGTGATTTAGATACATTAGCACAGTATAAGAATGGTAATGTATCAGCAAAGTACAATAATAAAAAGCATAAGGTATTTTTTGAACTTGTATGTAATGAGTTTAATCTTAAGGATTGTATCAATTTTGCTAAACAAAGCAGTAATGTATTATTCATAAATTATGAAGGGTTAACAGATAGTGAAGATTATTTAAGTCTAAACTCAAGTGATGTTAATATCTGTATAACTTCAGAGTTAGGTAATAATATAACTGAAGATGATATAGAGTTTAGGTTAAACGAAACACCTCAAGGGGTAGTTCCAGTTATCATTTTACCAGAATCTTTTACAGATTTACATCTGATTTATAAGCTGTGTAAGAAATATGATAGAGTTAGATTTGTTGGTGGAACTTTATTTCCTATCGAAGATGTAAGACTTGGTTTTGTGCCAGATACTTCTTATTCTAAGAGAGATATTAAAGATAATTATATAAATGAATTTGATTATTCACCTTTAATAGATGTTGACTTAGTTGATGTTGAATTATCTGTTAGTGCTAAAAAAGCAACAGGTACAGATAAAAAGAAATCCTCAAGTTCATCCACTAAAAAGAAGCCATCATTAAATTTTGCTTCACTTAGACCACAAGCTAAGTTTGATTTATAATTAGGCAAGCACTAATTAAACTATATGGTCTTGAATAAAGGAGGCATTAGTGATGGATACAGTCAAGGGTATATTAAATTTCAGTGGTGAGAATGGTGAGGTAACTACCTTTTTTGGTGGTCGAGTTACTTTATCACAACTTATTATGATTATAGTTGCTATTGTAGTAGTTATAATCTTATTTAAGTTTGTAAAGGGAGTTTTTCGTATAGTTGGTACTATAGCTATGGTTTGTATAGCTTTAGTTCATTTTGGTTTAGCTAGTCCAGAGCAGTTGAAAGATGTAGGTTCACAAATTGCTCAGAATGGTGTTGCTAAATACCAGACTTATGCAAGTTTATCCGAGAATATAAAGATTGAGGATAATTCTGTTAAAATTAAAGCAGGAGATACTTGGATTGATGTAAGTCAGGTTAAATCAATTATTGCAACTGACGGAGATTCTTATTCTATTACTGCAAATGGAAAATCTTATGTTGTAAATGATAAGCAAATTATTAAGTTACTTGATACATTCAAGTAAATTTAATAGGGCACTTTAAGTTGCCCTATTTTTTGTTTCTAATGTATTGACAAAATATCAATGTTTTTTTGTAAATTTTACGAGAAATACTTGAATTTTTGTTAAATTTGTGGTATAATGTTCATTGTGAATTGAAGTAACGGAAGGAGTCAAATTATGAGTTTACTTAGGTCTTACAGTTTTGGTGCATTTAATGGTGTCAACGAATTACCAGTTGAGGTATTAAATCTTTTCAAGGATGTTAGTGCTGATGATAAGATTGAATATGCTTCTGAAATAATTTTTAATGGGTTACAAGGCAGAATTGATTTTAGTAGAGAATTCAATCTTAAAGCCTATGAAGCAACTATTCGCAAGAACCAGAGATTAGGTACAGATGCGGAAAAGAAAAAGAGAAGTTGGATAGACTTCGATGAACCTAATTCTGATGACTATTCAGAAACAGTAACAAATGGTGGTATAAGTGTTAATGAGTTAAATACAAGGGCTGTTGATAAAGTTGAAGATGCTTTTGAGCAGTATCTTGATGATGAAGAATTACTTTATGCTATTGATACTATAAAAAGTTTACAGCCACAGTTACTTGCTGAAGCTCAGGTTGACTTGATAGGTTGTATCAGACAGGCTCTTAAAGAAGTTCCTCAAGCAGTTAAAGCACTTAAAGAAGTATGTGAGGAATTTCCACTGGTCAGCGAAATGGTTGAAATTGTCTTATCTTCAAATAGGTCTTTTGAGGAGTGTTTTGCTATGTAATCCTTAATACTATTATTAAGGAGATGACAAAATGTTAAAATGCGATGACAAACTTGTTACTCTCGGTGAGGGGGTAGCAAAGTGCTGAAGAGTTATGCTTTTTCACCAAAACAGTGCGATGCGAGTTTTACTTATTTAGTAAACAGAGAAGTCGAAAAGTTAAAGTATTATTTTGTCAAGTTTAATGGTATTGAAAAGTATGAAGAAGCAATGCAGAAAGCTCTATTTCATACATTGTATCATTTTGACAAGTCAAAAGGAGATTTATCAGATTATCTTAAAAAGTTGGCACGAGTTATATCTAAGAATAACGATAAGTCAGTTCCAGTTGATTTCTTAGAAGATACTCTTTCTGATGATAATCTTGATAATTTTGATGATTCTGATAATTCAAGTACAGAGTCAAAATTACAATCAGGTAAGGTTAATGACTTTGCTAGTGAAGTATGTGATAGGCTTAGTCCAGATGTAAACATTCGTAATGACCTTGTAGAATTAGCTTTAGTCTTTATGGATAAGTTTATAGTTTTCTGTGATGCTTTGGAAAGACATGATACAACTACAGTGTATTATCCAGATGCATTTATAAAGACTGGGTTAAGACTTTCTAAAGTAAGTAATAATTTCACTAGTGATTGTATAGCCCTTTACAATGAATTTAAGGAAGATTTTGAGTGGTTCTTAGGTCTGATTACTATAGAAGAGGAAAAGTTAAAGGCTTCACCTAATGAAAAGAGGTGGAAAGAAGCCGATTATCTTCTAATCAATCAGTGTCAGTCTAAACGAATTACTCTAATAAATACGAGTACAGGTGCTTTAGTTCAGAACGCAGATTTAGAAGATTGGACAATAAATGGTAATCTTAATAAGAAGCGTATTGTTAAGGTTTCATATACTGACCTTTGGAATAGATTATGCGATTTAGTTGATTCAGATGAGACTAATGAAGTAAAGTTTATAATAGATAACAGATACATAATAAGAACGCTTGGGGGTAGTTTAAGTATTGTAAATCCAAACCTATATAATGCTTATGACCTTATCCGAGATGAAATTCTTACTAATGTGTTAAGTGATTTAAATGGAAGAGTCCTCAATGTGGGTTCTGAGAATTTTTATCTTCTTTGTGATGAAGGTTTTGAAAATAAAATACGAGATAGAGTTGTCTTAGGCATCCCTATTGAGTTATCATACCTTGATATTACAGACAGTATCCATTAATTGGATACTGTCTTATTATTTGAGAACTCGCAATAGTTCAAATATACTAAGTATCAACTATTATGAAAGGAATTTTGTTATGGATAAGATTACAGTTAGTGTTTATGTAAAGCAAGGAATTTCAGCTATACTTATAATACGAGATGGTAAACTTATACAGAGAAGCACTTCAAGAATAACTGATGAGGCAATTTTATCTTCGAGTTACTTATCATTATTAAATACTTTGGCGAAAGCATTTAGAATGGTGCGTAATTATATTCAAGAAAATCAAGATTGCAAAAATGTTGTTTTTGAGTTGAATAATTCTACTATAATTAAGTGGTTTGATAAGTGCTATTCTAAAGATGACTACCAAGAACAGTTTATCGAAGTTGTAAATCTTCTTCAAGAATTACCGATTAAGTATTTGTTTTCTTTAAGTAAGAAACCTATGGCTTGTGTATATACAGACGAAAAATATATAGAAAAAGAATCGGTATCAGGTATTGATAGCCTATTTGAAGGAGAAGAGTAATGGATAAAACAGCTTATGTGTATGCTATGTACAGCTACTTATTAGATATTGACCTTGCATTTAAAGGTAAAGATGAAGAGATTCTGAAAGAAATCAGTAACTTAAAAAATAAAATTGATAGTTACCAGAAGAACCCGTCAAAGGAGACTTTTGAGGAACTTGATAAAAGTTACAGAGCCTTTTTTACTAATGATGGAAAGTTAAAGTCAGTTTATAAGAAGGTACATGATAGAGTAGATAATCTTGGCGAGATGATTTTTAGAACAAAACAAATACTATACAAGTTTAATTAAGGGGTAGTGTTAAATGTTAGTTGGTAATTTAGTATATAAGTACAAAGATAAATCCTTTAAGTATCAGCTTAAAGGTATAGATTGCTCAAGTGCTTTATCTCTTAAGATAACATCTATGAATTATGATGCTATTTGCTTTTTAGCAAATGAGAATTATGAAGGAGTAGATGATACCATTTGGGATAGACGCTTTGATGTTGAGCTAAGTTCAGTTAAAGTTGAAACACCTAATCATACAGTTAATGGTAAGACTGTAAAAGAGGATGTAAATAGTACATTCTTCTGTAGATTGGGTGCTTTAATTCGTTATGCTAAAATGAATTGTATCTTAAATAATCAAGAGGGTTTCTCAGGTTTGCAACTTGCTTCAGGTGAGTTTGAGGTTTCTGCTGTAAGTAAGTATCATATAAACTTACCAGATTCTAATGTGCATTTTGCAGATGTAACTCTTGATTATGGTGATATTATTGAATTACATATAATTACAGATACAGTTGAGTTAAATCTTGTCGATGATAAGGGTGCAGAACTTGAGTTATTCCCAGCTATTAAGAATGGGCAGAAACTTGGTGTTAAGTTCAATTCTGATTACTTAGGTTTTGAAGTACCAGTACAAAAGATTGATTTAGCTACTGTAAATGGTATGTACACTTGTATAGAAGATATAGTTAAGGCACATCCAGATAAAGAGTTTAGTTGGCTCTTGGAAAAGGATTATAAAATAGTGTCTGATGATAATCTTGAAGAAATATGTGAGTATATAAGAAACTGGGATGGATATGTATTTTATGATACAGAGACTACTGGTCTTAATATCACATTCAAGTCAAGAATTGGTCAAGCAGATCAGCTTGTAGGGGTAGTTTTATCTGTTAAGTATGGGGAGTCATTTTTCTTCCCAACTCAGATGAAGTCTATTCCTAATTTATGTGGTGGAGACCATTGGTACTTCATGGAACATTATATGCGACCTATACTTGAAGGCAAAGAGTTGGTTGCTCATAATATGTCTTTCGACTGGAAGGTAGCTTATATTTATGATATTAATTGTAATATAGTTCACGATACAATGGCTCTTATTAAGTTAACAATTGGTGCAGAAAAGAAAAACTATCCGATGGGCTTGAAGGAAAATACTAAGTTATTATTAAATCGTGATTCTCTTGAATTGTCTGACCTTGTAGTAGATGATTCTTGGGGTGAAAGTAATATCAAATTCTGGGATTTACCTTACGAGCTTGTTAGATTGTATGCTTGTGCCGATACAGATAACACGAACGGTTTGTTGGGGTATGCTATTCAGAATGACCTTTTAGCTAAATATAGTGCTAAAAAGGTATATGAGATTGAAATTGCATTTTCTTATGCAGTTGCATATCAGGAGTTTTATGGGCATCGTATAGATATTCAAAATCTTAATAAAATGCGTGAAGAAATTGGTCAGGAACAGACAAAATATATGAATGAAATGGTGAAGATGATTGGTCATGAATTTAATCCAAATTCACCAAAGCAGTTACAGCAAGTAATGTATGTAGAACTTGGTATTCCAGAGCAAATTTCAAGAAAGACTGGTAGAGTTACTACTGATAAGGAAACATTAAATAAACTTGCTGAGATTACTGATGCTGAAGATAATATCAAGTACCCATTCTGTGTATTACTACAGAAATACAGACAAGCAGAAGGGGTACGAAAGATTGTTGATAAGTTCCCAGAGCACATGACAGAAGATGGTTATATCTTTTCTTCTGTTATGCAGTATGGAACAACTACTGGTCGAGTTTCTATAAATAATCCTAATTATCAGTCATATAATGACCCAGTTAAGAAAAATGTAGTTCCTAGACCAGGTTTTTGGATGTTTGATACAGATTATTCATCTGTAGAATATCGAGTTCTCGGTAATATGGTTGGTAATAAGCGTATTATGGAGTCATTTGAAGACCCAGACTTCGATTATCATGCGTATCAGGCAGCTCATATGTATGGAGTTCCTTATTCAGCTGTTACAAAGAAGTTAAGAAAGGCAGCTAAAGGTATTAACTTTGGTTTACCTTATGGTATGGGTGATGAGTCACTTGGAGTTAGAGTTTTTGGTGAGGCTAGTCCAGAGAATACTCGTAAAGCAGCAGCACTTAGAGCAGCATACTTTAAAGGTCAGGAAGATATTAGAGATTGGTTTGAATATCATCGAAATCGAGGGGTAAATGAAGGTTTTACTGAAACATACTTTGGCAGAAGAAGATATTATCATCGTCAGGATTTCTCAGCAAATGCTATAAGACGACAAGCAGGTAACCAAGTTATTCAAGGAACTGCAGCAGACATTTATAAAACTGCTGTAGGTAGAGTTTTTAAGAGAATTTGTCGTGAAGGTTGGCTTGGTAAGGTTATGTTTACTGGTTTCATTCATGATGAGTTACTTGGTGAGGTTAGTAATAGTATAAACCCAGGTGAGTTTCTGAAGGTTCTTCGTGAGGAATTTGAGGTTAAGATAACTAATCCAGATGGTAGTCCTTGGTGTCCACTTTATATGGGCTTTGGTTATGGTATGTCTTGGTATGAAGCTAAGTCTGTAGAATTACCTATTAAACTTCAGTGGGAATTTGTTGAGAAGTATGGTGAGACTGGCTTTCCAGAATGGGATGGTGATGGTAGAAAGTTCTGTGATACTATACCAGATAAGCTTAGAGATTTTGAAGTTCGTGATATCAGAAATCAGATTCTTGATGCCGATAGTCAGGGTAAGGAAATCAAACCTACTTTAAATAACCAAGTTCTTGATTGTGTTAAAGCTGATGCAAAACTTTATACAAAAGGTATCGAGGAATATGCTGATGATATGGGTTGGCGATTAGATACTATGGAAGAAGTTGATAGTTGGCTATATAATAATAGAGAAGAAATTATTAAGGACTTGGATAAAAAATATCATATTCAGGATTTATATTATTCTGAAAAGGATAATAATGGTTATCCTATATATGAGTTATCTTTTGAGCCAAGTAAAAGTACTCAAGAGGCATTAACACAATTTTGTAAGCTTCATGGGGTAGATAGAGAAAAAGTTAATCTATTAGATATTGAGGAATATAATGGCTCAGGTGCAGTTGATGCTGATTATAGTATAGAATATGATGAAGATAGTTCTTCAGAAGAGCGTCTTGAACATATTAAGAATGTCAAGATAGATACTTTAGGTATGTATGTTGATATTGATAATAAACAGGTAACTTTATTAATGGTGCCTAAGAATTATATGGACTTCATTCAAGCTCATGTAAATAGAGACAAAGAAGGATATCAAGTATTCTTTAAGGATGGTTCTACAGGTCAGCTTTATGAATGTCAGGCTTGGTTAACAAGTCAAGAAATAACTGTTATACAGGATATGTATATAACTTATTTTAAGACTGTGAGGTAGTATTATGTATTTTATTGATTTGGATAGAGATTTCATTATGAACAATTCAGTTCCTAATAATGACTATTATGAATATTGTTTAGGAAATCAGGTTGAGATTACTGGTATAAAGACTAAAAATGCAAATGACTTAATGGCTAGAAACTTATCAGCTAAGTTCTTTGAGGATAAGTTTATGTTAAAGTATCAACCTACTAATAAGGTTCTTTTTAGTAAAACTTTATTGGAATCTCAGTCTGAAGAAAATTTTACATCTTTTTCTATTGATGAAAAGTCTGGTAGTATTATTATAGGTACACCTGCAGAATTTAAGGCTCAGGACGGAGTTTTGGTTTTCAGTGGCTTCTTAAGTCTTAATAATCTTGTTGAACAGGATAGACTGATTTATGGAAATGCTAAAAATGAAAGTACCATCAAGAAAAAGGTTCGAGTTCTTTCTGTTGGGGTACTTGGTAATATGTTATATGCTTTATATTATGTACCGAGTTCTAAAGGTCTTGCAATCGGAGTTAAAGGTGATTCTTGTACTATAGGTATTTCTCCAACAACCTTAAAGACTTTGGATTGCAGTAATTTTAAGGGTTTTTCAATCAAAGATTGGTTTGAAAATACAAAGATAAAGGAGATTTAGTTATGAGTTTAGGTTATGAAACCTTTGAAGATAACAGAACTTTTGAACAAGAAGGTTTAACTGGTGAGGTTAAGCGTTATACAACAGAGAATATGGCTTTTCCTTGTTTCATTATATGTGCAGATGATGAACATCCAGTTGAGCTTTTTAAGATTCAAATTTTACAGAAAATGTCTGCGAGTGCAGTATCTTTTGATGAGGAGACTTCTAAACTTGCTATAAATATTTATTATAATCAGGATAACAAAACAATTACTATAACTAAATTGTATCCTAAACAGGTTAAGTCTTTTCTAAAATTATTTGAAAATTGTCAAATAGATGGCTATTATGATGATGGCACTAAATTAAGTGGAGGTATGCTTTATGTCTTAGCTGAGTAGTGGAGGAGTTTATAATGAGAGTTTCAGACCTTAAGGAAATTTGGGGTATCCCTATAGTAAAGCTCAAGGAATATTGCAAGCGTTATAGATTTTATAATGTTTTATTGATAGTTGCAGATATTATTGCAGTTGCTGTTTTAACCTTTGTAATGTATAAGCAGAAAAATGATTTTGTAACTTATATATTAGTTATGCTTCTTTTTTGCTTATTGTTTAATTTTGTTTACAATACAGTTCTTAACCCTCAAAAGTGGCAAGTTTATAAGTTTTTTATGAATAATAAGCATTGTAGGGTTGAGAAGAAAAAGTACAAAGTTAATGATAAGAATATGTTTTCTATCATGTATTGCACTGGGTATAGACGAGTTGTCCCAAATAAAGAAATAGAAGATTATATGGAGTGGCTTGTAAGTGCTTGCAATGAAGATAATTATTATGCTAAGAAGGTCATGAAGTACCTCAGTAAATATGAGGATGAGAGTGGTAATCTGATAGCATATATAATGATTAAAGGAAAAAAGCAATATTTCCTAAATTTTATTTCAGAAGGAGAAGAAAGCGATGGCGATAATAACACAGGAGCAGTTGAAAGCGATTAAAGCAGGTGATGTAATTAACGGAGTGCTATTAGTTAAGTCTTATAGTGTTCAGTTAACAAAGAATGGAAAAGAGTATATCATAGGAAATTTGATGTCAGGGGTAGAAGTACCTTTTAAGGCTTGGGATAATTCTTCAGCATTTCCGAAGTTTAAGAACGAAGAGTATACTGGTGTTCCATCTCTTGTTCAGGGTGTAGTTGAGGCTTATAATGGTCAGCTTAGTATTATGGTTAATGATGTCAATGCTGTAGAAGGCTTTACACCAGACCAGTTTTTACCAATAAAGTATAATGCTAATGCTTATTGGGATGCACTTACAAAGTTGGTTAAGTCAAAAGTAAGTGATAAAGCTTACAATCTTCTTGATAAGATTTTCTTTTCTAAAGAGGATATCGTTGAGAGATTTAAGTATGAATTTGCAGCTCAGAGCCACCATGATAATTGTAAGTCAGGTCTTTTAGCACATACATATAAGGTTGTTGGTGCTTTATCTTATGTTTTAAATACTTATCAGGGGCTTGTTATGAAGGATTCTAAAACTCTTGACACAGACAAAGTTGACTTATTCTATGTTGGTGCTTTATTTCATGATATCGGTAAGATTGATGAGATGAAGTTCGGTATCTATCAGAGTAAGGCAAGAGTAACTCATAGATTCCTTGGTATCGAGTATTTCGCTGAGTATAAGAATGAGATTATCGAAAGTTATAATGAAGATTGGTATTATAATTTAGTTAGTATTATTCTACAGCATCATGGTGAGTATGAGGATAAGTGCAGAACAATTTATGCTCAGGTTATTCATTTGGTTGATGTTCTCGATTCAAGTATTACAGATATGCTTCAGCTTATGGAAAGTCCACAGACTCAGGATGGGGTATCAAGAATTAAGCTGAATGGTAATTATTTGATGCTATAGGAGGTATGATATGAAAGCATTAAAGATTATAGGAAGAATAGCTTTAGCTTTCTTAGGTGTTATGATTTTTAATTATTTGTTATGGGAGGCTGTATCGTATGAATAAGAAAGTAGTAATACCTATTGCTGTTGTAGTTAGCTTAATTGTTATTATGTTTATTATTCGAAGTATCAATATGAGTAAGAAGAAAGAACAAGCTGAGGTTGATACTTCAACTTCAACTACAGCAGTTGAAGCAAATACTGAAACTACTACAGAAAAAGCTTCCGAGACTACAACAGAGTATAAGCCAGGTATGGGGCTTGCTGGAGATAAAAATAAGGATGATGGTAGAGTTGAAATTATAACTACAGAAGCTACTACAGAAGTTCAGCATTATGTGCAAGAGAATCCTACTTATCCAGTTTCAGTACAGATATTTGACCACACAGGTGTACCAGAAAGAAATATGGATGGTTCTAGTTGTAAGAGTTATTTCAATGCAACTAAGTTATCAGATTATGGTACATATTGGGGAGGTGACTTAACAGATTCAGATTTCGTAGGTGGAAACAAGTATCTTGTTGGGGTAGACCAGAATAAAGATGATATTGAAATCGGTGATTTGCAATCAGTAGGTTGGTTGATTGATAATCTTCCTAAAATGAATGCAAATGATGCTATTAAGTTTACAAATCTTCATGTTATTGGAAGTTTAAGTGATAGTCATGTTGCTTTACTTTGTAGTTATGATTGGTATTCAGCTTTTGGTATGGATGATACATTAGTTATGTTTGAGGATATATCAGGTACATTAAAGACATCAAGTTTTAGTGATGGTGATATATTTTCAACAACTATCTATAAACATAATATCAAGGTTGTAGATAATGTGAATGGAAAGCGAGTTGTATGTGTTCAATATAATGTTTTTAACAGATAGTTGAATATGAGTTTAATAAAGGTGATGATTATTTCATCACCTTTTTTAATAGTGAGGAGGGTTTTTATTGTCTAGACTAAAGAAACTTACTTTAATTTTAGCATTATTTTTAATGTTATTACCAGCATTACCAGTTTATGCAGATAATACAGAGGGTACTACAGAGGCTACTACAGAAAATAGTATTGCAGCTCAAGAAAGAAAAAAGGGTGAGGAAGCAGCAGCAAAGCAGAGAAAAGGTAGTGACGGTAGTTGGTGTGGTATATATTGCACTCAGTCATCTATGGGATATGGAGGAGGTTGTACTGGTCTTTCTGTAACATTAATGTTACAGAATAGTGGTACTTTAAAGTCAGATATTCAATTAGCAGATGGCATCTATAAAGATACTAGTGATAAAAAATGGCAGGCATATCATAAAGCAGTTACAAGTACTTATACATTATTCACTTCGGATGATTATTATTTAAGTGGTTATGCATCAGACTTAAGTGGTGGTTTTGATGATGAATTCTGTACTTCTTCTTGGAGCAATCCTAGTTCTGTTAAGTTTAAGGATGAATCGACTTTAGATGGTGATGTAATTTATAAAGTAAATGGAAAGTATATAGATGAGTTATCGGATACAGAACTAATTCAAGCATTACAGATGCTTTGGAACAATGATTATTATATAATATTAGGTGTAAGATATGGAGAAAAGAAAGTACCAAATGCTGATGCAGGTGTAAGTGGTGATGGCTCTGATAATACAAACTCAAGACATTGGGTATTTTTATCTGGAGTTACTAATGATGATTTTTATATGAATGACCCAGCGTTAGGTCATAATTTGTCTTGGTCAGAAAGTAAACAGAAGCCACAGTCAAATACTAATGTTAAAGATTGGTCAGAATACCATAGACCTGTACATATAGTTATATGGAAAAATGAAAAGACAAGTGCAAGAAGTCGTTCAGGTAATTATGTTAATATTACAGATGCAGGCGATGAAGGAAAAGCTTCTATGACAGAAGATGGAAGTAATGAATTGGGGTACTCTTCAGATGTATTTTTAGGGAATGGTTATTATTCTGAGGAACAGTTGTTTTCTAAGATGGAAGTTTCCGAAATGCAGATAGTAGATTTTGGAAATTTTGAAGATTTAGGTCAAGATGATAGAGATGCTCTTGACAACTGGAAGATGAATGTTGAAAAAGAGAAAGAAAAGAACTCGATTAATGCTTGGATTAGACGAATAGTTATGATATTTGGTATTTTAATAACTATTTGGAGTTTGTTGATTTATATTGCTTATTGGTTTGATAGGCTAAATAATCTTATAGATTTCTCTTTACTTGAAATTTTAACATTTCAAAGATTATCTTTATCTGATACAGAAGAAACTTGTACTTTCAGTTTAAGGCATTTAGGAGAAAAGAAGAGAACTGTAAATCATAGAGCAATAATATTGATTTCAGTTATTGGTATAACTTTTGGAGCATTGTTAATAAGTGGGATACTATATAGAATTATATTTATTATTGTACAAAAGGTATTAAATTTGCTATATGGATAATAAGATTAAAAAGGGTTTAGTATATTTATTGTTGTTATTTAGTTTTACTTGTGCTTTTAGTACTTGTAAACTTGTTTATGCTGATAATAAAAAGACTACTGAGTCTAGTGGAAATAAAACTGCAGATGAAGAAAAGAAAAAAGGTGAATCAAAGTTAACTGGTTGTACTGGTTCTTGGTGCAAGATTGGTTGTAATCAAAAGCCATTACAAACAGCTCTTAATGGAGATGGTTGGTGTGTTTATACAAGTTTCTTTACTATGTTAGAGAATTCAGGTACTTTAAAAGATGCATATCAACAAAGTGCACCTTTTTACTGTGGATATTCTGATTCTATTGATACAAGTTGTAAGTATTTTAAAGGTTTTGATGCATTTCATGCACCTATGGCAGGAAGTTGGAGTTTAACAAATGGAGTAACTAACGCAAATAATGTGTGTGATAAGGGTACTTGGTCATTAGTTTCAAGTACAACAATGGGAGATTATAAAACAGGAGCAGGTAGTGCAGGAGAATATTTAGTTGAGATAAACGGTACTTCTTTAGGTAAGTGTAAAGTAAATACAACAATAAAAGATTTAGTTGCATATTTATACAATAATGGATATTGGGTAATTATAGGTGTAAATAACCCTAATAATTGGGGAGATTATAACGGACCATCTGGACATACAGCTCGTCATCAGATGTGGGTATGTGGTGTAGATGATAAAGAGATATATGTAAATGATAGTGGTAATACAAGTGATAATAATGATGGTATTTTTACTTTAGCCGATTATTATAGTGCTGGAACAGTTGTATGTTGGCTTTGTCCAATTAAATGTGATAAAGTTACTTGGAAGTCTGCTTCTCATGGAGGTGCTGTTTTACCATCAGGTGCTGATAGTAATTCAAGTACAGTTAAAGATGGCGAACATACATATACTAAAGGTGAAGATGGTAAATGGTATGATGAGAATGGTAATGAAGTAGATGAGTCTACAGTTAATGCAGCAAAAGCAAATGATAACTCATTAGGGGTATCAGGTGCACAGTTTATGGGTGAGGGTTATTATTCCGAACAGCAGTTGTTTAGTGGTATGACTCTTATGGAGGCTGATATCTCTGAAATGTTAGATGTAAGTATAGAGGATTTTGGTCAAGATAACAGAGAAGCACTCGATGATTGGAAAATGAATGTAGAGAAGGAAAGAGAAAAGAACTCAGCTAACGCTTGGGTAAGAAGAATCGTAATGATTTTTGGAATAATCTTGACTATTTGGATGTTGCTTATCTATATTGCATATTGGTTTGATAGATTAAATAATTTATTAGATTTCTCATTATTAGAGATTCTTACTTTTCAGAGGTTGTCATTGTCTGATACCGAGGAGACTTGTACCTTTAGCTTAAGAAGTTTAGGTCAAAAGAAGAGAACAGTTAATCATAGGGCGATATTGCTTATATGTGTAATAGGTTTGGTATTTGGTGCTTTACTTATAAGTGGCACATTATATAAAATAATATTTGTGATAGTGCGTAAAGTATTGAATATACTTTATGGATAAATAAAGATTAAAAAGGAGAATGTTAGTTATGAGTCAAAAATTTAAGTTAGTTGTTGTTCTACTTAGTCTTGTAGTGTTTTTATCAAAGGGTATGACTATTCATGCTGAAGAATCTCAGAAGTATTTGTTTATTGGAGATTCAAGATTTGTAGGAATGCAGGATTCTTGTCAAAACAAAGAGGGGTATTCTGATATTACTTGGTTATGTAAAGTAGGTATGGATAGCTCTGGGGTAGATGAAAATTGGGCTACTATTGAGTCAACTCCAAAAGATACGATAATTATATATGAAATGGGTATAAATGGTATGGCATTTCAGAATAACCTTGACCAAGTTCAGAGAATAAAGGATTTAGGTTTTAAAGTTTATTATGTAGAAATTGCACCAGTAGATGAAAGTAAACCAAGTGCATCTAGAACAAGTAAAGATGTAGAGGATTTTAATAGTAAATTAAATTCTTTTGCTAAGGAGATTTATACAGTAATTCCTTGTTATGATATTCTAAGTGGTAAATTAACTACTTCAGATTATGATGAAATGGGTATTCATTATAATTCTAATGCTTACAGACTTTGGTATGATATTATCTTTGAAGGGTTGAAAGAAAAAGAGCCAGAATGTAAAGGGGTAGTTAATAGTAAACGGCTTAAAGCAATAAATAAACTATTAGGAGTTGATTTTTAGTGAAAAAGAGGTTTTTAGCAGGATGTTTGGTTGGTTTGGTGGTTTTAACCTCATTTAGTTCTTTATCAGTTTATGCTGATAAAAAGAAAACTACTGAAAAAACTACTGAGACTTCAACAGAAGTAACTACAGAAGGTAGTACAGAAGCAACAACAGAAAAAAGTAGTAAATCACAGGTATCAGAGGGGGATAAGAAGAAAGCAGAGGATACTTTTAAGAGTTCTTTAGGCTTATCAGATGAGCAATTATCGGTTGCAAAAGCCATGTGTGCAGTTTTACTTGCTGATGGCTTTACAGCAGAAGCTACCTCAGGAATAGTTGGAAATTGTTATGGTGAGTGTAGCTTTAATTCTAAAGCTTATGCTTATGATAATAGTGATAAACCAAATGATGTTAATGGTGGTTTATTTGGTTTTACACCCATTAAAGATATGGTAGATAGTGATGGTTGTTGGGATGGTATTAAATGTAACCATGAGAAGTTTTTATATGGTGATACTAAAGGTAGTCATAAGCAACAGAAAGCTTGTCCAGATGGTGGCTGTCAAGTTGCCTATATGTTAAAAGGGGTAGACACTAAGTTTGGGTGGTCAGGTTTTTATAATAAAGCTTGGAATAATTATATAGATGATTGTAAAAGTAAGATGACAGATGCAGATTTTTTTACTAAAAAGTTACCAGAAAACCCGACTTTAGCTCAATTAAAAGCAATGACTGAGTGGGATTCTGCAACTGTTGAATTTAATATTTGTTATGAAATCAGTTATGGAAATAATATTTTAATTAAGAAGAATAAAGCTTATCATGATACAACCTCATCAAGTGCAGCTTGTCATAAGTATTCTAGTAATAAGTTAAAGGGAGCAAAGGCTTGTTATGATTATTTAAAGGCAGTAGGTACTGTAACAGCAGATGGAAGTACAGCTAGTTCTAATATTTTATCTACTGACTCAGATAAGCAAGAAGCTGAGAATATGGCTTATGCATTAGCTACAAATGGCTATTGGTCAGAGTCACAATTAGGTGAGTTTAATCGGTTATATGAAACTCAAGTTACTATATCAGGTAATCGAAGTAATTTTACATCTAAGGAGTTAAGTAGTCTTTCAGATTGGGAGCAAAATGTTCAAAAAATGAACGAGAAGGGTACACCTTTATACATAGTTAGAATTATAACTATGATAGTTGGAATCATCTTTACTATATGGATGATTTTAATTTATATAGCTTATTGGGTAGATAGATTAAATAATTTAATAGACATGGAATTATTAGGTCTGTTAACATTTAATAAGCTTAGATTATCAGATACTGAAGAGACTTGTGATTTTAGGTTATCAGGCTTAGGAAAAGGTGAGGCAAGGACTGTAAATCATAGGGCAATACTTGAAATATGTATATTAGGTATTGCATTTGGAGCATTGATTATAAGTGGGTATCTCTATTTAGTAATATTGACTTTAGTACAAAAGGTTATAGAATTTTTACATTGAGGTGAGTAAATGAAAAAGTATTTAGTTTTAATATTATTAGCAACGACATTATTATGGGGTAGTGTTGATGTGTATGCTGATGATAAAAATAAAACTACTGAAGCAACAACAGAGGATTCAAGTAGTGATACAAGTAGTGATACAAAGAAATCTTCTTCAGGTAATAATGGTAGTCCAAAAGATAATCCTTTTTGTAATTCAGGTGCACCAGTAGCATATAAGGAATTTAAATATTATGATTTTGCAGTTCCTTATAAGAAGACAATAAAGGAAATAGGTGGTTATGCTACAAGTGCAGAAACAACAGGGTTGTACAGTTTTCATGGCTCTGATAACGATTGGGGTAATACTCAGCATGGTCTTTTGAATATCTTTAATACCACTACAGGTGACTTAAGTTCAAATGTTTTTGATAGTAGTGGTTATGATGATAATTTAGGTGGTTTAATGTATGTAGAAAAGGATGGAGTTAGGTTTTATTGTGGTGCATTAGGACAAGGTTTATATGCAAATTCAGCTTTAGGTTGGTCTTTAAGTAATACAGGTTTGAGTTATGGTGGAGATTATGATAAATTAATGGGCAGTTATTATCCTTGTCAGGCAGGTCTATTATTCGATGTTATACTTAAAGATGGTACTCAATATCATTTTTGTGAGCAGTCAGCTATGGGTATTGGTCATTCCATAGGTGGAGAAAATGCTGGTCAGGATGGTATAAATTATAATAAGGCTAAATTAAATTATCAACAATATAAATGTTGTTGGCATACAGATAATCCTTGGCAATTAGTTGAGGTATCTGCTAAATCAGGCTCATCAACAGCAGGAATAGCTAAAGCAATGGGTATATCAGATGAAAATCCAGTTATGTATATAAGAGTTTGGGTTGCGAGTTTATATATGATAGGTAATAGTGGAAAAAAGGCTTCAACATTTGCAAGCGATAAAGATGGTGTGTCTAAAGGTACAGAATTGTCAGAGGGTAGTCCAGATGATTCTTCTTCAGACCCAGTTGATGGAGCAGCTGAGGGTACTACTAGTGCACAATATTTAGCAAATGGTTATTGGAGTGAGGAACAACTTGCTGTAGTTACTAAGATAAATGAAGATTTTATAAATTTAACTGCATCAAGAAATGATTTTACAAGTAAGGAACTTGGAGCATTATCTGATTGGGAACAGAATGTTCACAAGATGAATGAAAAAGATTCAATATTCTATTATGTCAGAATTATAACAATGATTATAGGTATTATATTTACTGTTTGGATGTTGCTAATTTATATAGCATACTGGTTTGATAGGCTTAATAATATAATTGATATAGATTTACTTCCAATATTAACATTTCATAGATTGCGTTTAAGTGATACAGAAGAGACTTGTACTTTCCGAGCTTCAGACTTGGCTAAGACTGATACTCGTACTGTCAATCATAGAGCGATATTAGGTATATGTATTGTTGGTGTTGCTTTTGGAGCATTAGTAATTAGTGGCACATTATATGTAGCAATTATGACATTAGTTCAAAAAGTATTCAATTTACTTGGAATAGGTGGTTAAGATGAATTATATTAATTTAGTAGCATTATTAAAAGCTATGCATCAAATAAAAAATGTTGAAGTCTATGGTAGAATTATTAGCAGGTTAAAAAGACCTGCTAATATTATGGAAAGTGTCCAAGTAGATGAAACAAAGGGTATGTTTGTTAAAGTTGATGTATTTGCAGTTAGATTATCAGGCATACAAAAATATCTGAAGGATTGTGGCTATTACGCAAAGAATGATATTTATATGGTTAATGGTCAACTTATCACATATATAGAAGCAAATAAGTATGTTTTACCTGATTGGTACTATATGAGGGGTACTTTAGCTTCTTCTCAGGTGCAACCAGACTATATTTCTTTGTTCAAATGGGGTAAGACTGGGGCTGGTTGGAGCATCAGTTTTACAGAACTTGGTGATTTCGTATTTCAAGAGTTTGAGCATGATAATGATATGAATTCATATATTCATAAGTCATTTCAGGAGAATATTGTTGTAAGACCAGATTATGTTAATAATCTTCAGAAGTTCTATGCAGTAGACCCACGCACATTAAACAATCAACCAGTTGTAGAAAATAAGTCTTTAAATGCTCAAATTCAGCAAAGTTTAAATAATGTTCAAATAACTACAACTGTATCGAATTCGAGTTTTGTGCAGGAAAGTAGACAAGATATAAAAGATTATTCAACATTGGCAACAAAACTTAAAGATGACCTTAAAAAGGCTAAGTCCTCTAGAACTTCATTCATTCAAAATCTTATTTCAAAGTATGAAATTGAAGATGAAATTACTGACTATATAATGTACACCATTGATGGTGTAAGGTCATTTTTGAAATCAAAGCCAGTTAAAGATGCATCAACAGGACGAATGCTTCTAAAGGGGTACTTAAATAATTTTGGTAAAGATATGGATGCTGAGTATTTAGGTACAACAGTTAAATCGTTCTTAATTGATGATTTTGATGAAGTTGCTGATTTTATGGTATCGGGAGATAGGGTTAATTGTCATAAAGAAGCTTGGGCTATGTGTAAGAAAGCTTTTGGTAATCCAGAGTTGTTTTATGCAGGTATTTTAGGTCAAGTAGTTGGTGTTAGTTTTGATAAACTTGAACCAGTAGTTAATTTATGTAGTGATTATGAATTATCTTTCAGTAAGATTGTAAATGAAAATCCTTATTTACTTCAAGTGTTAAGTACTTTAGATTATTCAGCTATAGAACATATTGCTTTGTGTGTAGGTAAGGCAAATGACCGTAGTATAGATAAGGAAAGAAATATAGCTGTTTTACATTCTTATATTTTAAATACAAGGGGTAATACGGTATTTAAGATTTCAGATTTATATAAAAAGCCTATAGGTGTTGCATTAAGTAAGGCTAAATATGAGTCTTGTAGAGATAGGGGTACTTATTTATCGAACAATACTTTGGCTAATTTGAAATATTTTATTCGAGAAGACGAATCTGAAGTCGGATATAATTTATCTGGTGGTTGGCAGTACTTTAATTATCAGTATTGCTTGCGATTAACTCCAAGAGAGTTAAATGATGCTATTAAAGATTATACAAATTCAGGTATAGGTGTGACATTTGATAATTATATAACTTCTTCCAGCTACTTAGATAAAGAATTATATGTTTATGAACATCTTTACGAGATGGGAAATGTTAAAATAGATTATGATGTAAATGAAATAGAAAGGTATATTGCTGAGTATGAAGCACAAGTAGGCTTTAAGTTGGAGGAAAATCAGCGTAAAGCTGTACATCTCTGTACAAGGGGTAGTGCTATTATAGCAGGTAGTGCAGGAAGTGGTAAAACTACTGTTTCAAATTGTATAGTTTATGTATTAGATAAGTTAGAGAGAGGACATGCAACTTTTAAGTTTGCGACTCCAACTGGTAAGGCAGCTAAGAGATTACAAGAAGTTGTTAAAAAACCAGTTAAGACTATGAATAGCTTATTCAAAATATTTGGTACTGAATCAAGTATTCTTGATGAGGATAAAGGTGATGCTTCTGATGAAGGTATATTTTATTTCTTTGATGAAGGGGCTATGGTAACAATAGACTTATTATACTCGGTATTAAAGAGAATAAGTACAAATAACAGAATATTTTTCTTTGGTGACTTTCATCAATTACCACCTATAGGTAAGGGTTTGCCTTTTAGAAATCTTTTAAGGTTTATGCCTTGTGTTTTCTTAACAGTATCTAAAAGGGCTGAGGAAGGTTCAAATATTACAAGAAATTCTAATTATATCAATGAGAATAGTGATATGAATTGGAAGAATCTTGTGAGTGAAGGAGATTTTATTCTTTGTCCTTGTAGTGATGATATGGTAAAAGATATAACTGTAGGTCTATGTAAGCATTATCTTGGTCAGAATACTATAAATGAAGACCAAAACTTAATGAAATTGATGAATGTTACTTCTTTACCAGATATACCTAATTTAAAGCCGAGTGATATTCAAGTAGTTAGTCCATTAGCAAAAGCATCTTATGATTGGGGTACTATAAGATTAAACACACTATTACAGCCTATATTTAATAGTAATCGAGGTGTAAAGAACACATTTTTCTATCAGCCAAGTAAAGATTCATATATAAAATTTTTAATTGGAGATAGAGTAATACATTCTGAGTCTAATATGTATAGTATGCAATGGTATGAATCTTATACTGGAGGTCAATTTGTAAAGACTTTTGGTTTTGGTATTTGTAATGGAGATGTTGGAAAATTGGTTGCAGTTTATCCATCAAGTCAGTGTATTTTTATGGAAGAACAGACATTACCACCAGCAGATTTTGAATATCCTCAGACTATGCGTGATGATTCAACATATTCAGGTGAAAATCTATATTTTCTTGTTGTTGAATATTTTGATTATATCACGAATAAGAATTATTATATACTATATAGATGTAGGCTTTCTGATTATAGTAATGATTATGGATTAGCTTTAACTGGTGAGGATTTCTCTAAATTAAACTTATTCTATGCAGGTACAACTCATAAACTTCAAGGTAGTCAAGCAAAGCTGATAATTTCTGTTTTAAAGAAAGTTAACTATCAACATTTTATAACACGAAATATGATGTACACTGTTTTTACTAGGGCAGAAAAGCAAGTATTTGCTATAGGTTCTGTTTCTAATGATAGAAACTCTATGTTATCTATCGCAAGAAGAGATGTAGCTGAGGAAGATGTGCTTACAATAGGAGAATTATTATATAAAGTGTAATTTCTGAATATTATGGATAGCAGTAAAATATCATTATAGAAAGGAGTATTAAAATTGAATATCTACGATATTTCTTGTACTTTTGAGGAATATCATCACATCGATGGGGTTTGGCAGAAGACTGACGAAAGCTGTACAAAGACCAGCAGTTCGGTTATAGCCAATATGCTTGAATGTAGTCGATATTTTACTAGTTTAGGGGGTCAGATGAAGACTTACTTTGTTAGAAATCGAAGGTTTGGCGAAGTTTGTAGCAAGATTATGAGTATATCAATATGTGGGACAGTTTGTAGGATTTACTCTTTCAGTTATAATAATGCAAGAAGAGCAGTAGAGGGCAATCTGTAAAAGGTTGCCCTTAATATATGTAAAGGAGAAAGCAATTAAATGAATGGACAACTTGATTTAATTGCTAGTGATGAAGATTTCGATATTTTTATGCAGAAAGCAGAAGAAACTTTGTTAGTTATGAATAGTGATGTAAAGGATGAGTTAAAAGTAAAGAGGGAAGATAAGCACGAAAAATTGTCTTTGAAATCAATATTTAAGCCTACTGGTACAGGTGGTTGGCACAGCGTTTAATGTTTTCTGTAATATCATCTATAAAGTATAGTTAAATCTTTGAGGTGATTTTATGCGACAGAATGAGGTATTTCCTTACTATAGAAAATGTTGTGATGAATTAGAAAAGCAGTATTATTATATGCAGACTTTGTTTAACGACCAATATGTAGATGAACTTTGTGCTATGCGTGGTTATGTAGATGAGCATCAAAGAAATCTAATTGCAGAAATGAAGTTGGGGTACTGTCAGATTGAAGATACTGATTCTCTTGGCGATATGCGTAGAGAATTAGGTTTAGTTTCTAAAAAGGATAATTTTCTTTTAAATGAGCGTTTTATAGTTCCAGTTCATAATGTTGAGAATAGAATAGTTGCTTTAATAGGCTATTTAAATGATAAAAAGAAGTATATAACAACTCCATCTCCTTATTTTAGTAAGGAATGTATGTTTTTTAATTTCCATCAGGCTTATGAATTAAGTTGGAAAGAATATAATGGATTTGTTATATTGGTTGAGGGTATCTTTGATTGTTTATCATTAAGAAGTATTGGACTTCCTTGTATTGCAACTATGGGTGCTTCAGTATCAAAGATTAAATGTGAATTATTAAAACTATTTAAGAAAGTTTTAGCTATACCAGATGATGATGCTACTGGTAGAAAAGCTTTGAATAGATATTCTAAGTTTGGTTGGCAAGTACCATTTAACACAACCTTTTTAAAGTTTCTTGGTGGAGAGGTTGATTTTGGTTCTGACAAGCTACATTGTAAGGATATGGATAATTTTGTATCTTGGTTTGAACCAGATGATGTTAGAGAAATATTGCTTAGTTATTATGATAGCAAGGAAGATATAGAAGTTTTAAAGTTATAGGTGATTTTATGGGCTTAGCGAAGTTAGTTGCAGAAAGTAGTGTAAATAGGTTTGTAATTTCATACGCAGGTAGAATGCAGTTTTCTAATGTTTCAAAGACAAATAAGGCTCTTTGTTTTGTATTAAATAAGGGGTACTTTGAAATAGATACTAAAGAGGATTTTGATTCTCTTTTATCTACTATTAAGTCTTATGATACTGTAGTTCCAGTAGGAGATATGGAGGCTGTAAGATTAGCTGATGGTGCTATAATATATCGTCAACGAGTATATTATACAAGTTTGTATCAAGTGTTGAAATTATCTAAAGAGTTTGCTTTGGGTATAGCATTAGATTCTAATTTTGGTATAAAAATACAGAATATACTTGGGGTATGCGATTATTTAAAGTATATAGAAGTTTATGCTGAAGGTAAAGAAAAACTTATTGACACATATTTGACTAATTGTCTTACAATACAGTTATATAATGTTGTAGAACAGTTTGGTTTGTATTCAAATTTAGGAGAGAATGTTGAGTCTATACTTGAGAATAAAAAGGGTTATATGGATAGAGCACCTTTTCTTTTAAGTACCTTGTGTAAAAAGGAAAAGAAATCTTCGATATTTTTACCATTGAATTTTAGTGATGAAAGAATGTATAGTATCACTGTAGATGATAGAAAAATATTAAATTATGGCTTTACTTTATCTAATTTAAAGGGGGACATGAAGAAAGGTGTGTTTAAATGAATATAAGAGCAGATAATCATGTACAGTCTTTAGATGATGAAATTAAGATTTTTGATGATGACCGATGGGACTTGTTAGATATATCGGATAATTCATTAAATTTTGAATTTTTTAATGAGTTTGAAGATACTAAGGAGTTTGAGTCACAAAGATTAAACTTTATATTGACTGTTTCTCAGATTGTTAGCTTAGTTATATTTGCTTGTTTGTTACTTTTGGGGTTTGCTTCAAAGATAGGATTTTTTGATAAATCTGGCTTGGATGAAGCTCAACATATAGCAAGTTATGAATCTGATACTAAAATTAAATATGTAGAGGGTACTGATGGAACTAATGAAGATATTATTGAAACTTCTAAAGTTCTTGGAAATTATTTCAATGTACTTAAAAATGAGTCAGATTATGCTCTCCTTGATGATTGTTGCTTGACTTCTTCAACATATAAGCAAAATTATGATAATTATATTGCTAATATGGTAGATAATTATGATATGAATGATTGTTATGCAAGAGCATTAAAATCTATTGGAGGTGAGTGTAGGTTAAATAAAGTTAATAAAGTTATAGTTAAGGATAACTTATATTACTGTTATGTTAATTTAAACATGCCATCTTACATAGATATGTATGAATATATTTATATGCATCAGTATCATTTTACTAAACATTTTAATACTGTTGATGTTACTCAGGCTAATGTTTTACGCTATTTCTTACAAGTAATTGAGGAAGATAGGGTTCCTATGACTTCTAAGGAATATTGTATTGTATTCAGTAAGGATTCTAATGGAAGTTTAAAGATACAAGATGATAGTCAAATATATGATGAAGTATCATCTATTTACACAGTTTCGATTCAGCAGATTATACAGTTACTTGAAGGTACTTTAACTAATTGAGATTATTCTATGTTTGTCGACTCGGTTATAAATTATTTGTCATCGCAAGGGGTATAAAACAAACTTGGCAATGATGCTTATATTGTTGTCAAGTTTGTTATTCTCCGATTAAGTTGACGCTTAAGTTGTATTATATTATATGTAATTTGTTTTCGGTATTATTTTCTACCGTCTTGGTGGAAATATACATACAGTCAGTTCTACAGTGACTAATCTGTAGTGTCAAATTGCCCAATTTGCAAAAATTACTCAATATGTCAAATGAACAACGAAGGTTAGATGAAAATCAATCTATCGAGTTTCAAATGAACAATTGAAAAATTATGCAAACTAAGCAAAGGGCGATTTGGTTTAACCAAGTTGCCTATTTTAAACTATCAATCTATCAAATTACCAAACTAAGGAGGTAAAAAACAATGGCAATTAAGAGACCAGCACCAAAGAAGCTGTCAGCAGAGGCTCAGACAGCAATCACTAGTGCATCAGCACAGCAGACAGGACAGGCAGTTCGCCAGAAGTCCTATGACCCAGATTTTCCAGTTTTTGAGGTACCTGTAAATCAGAAGGTATTAGTTTATATACCTAATCATACAGTTATGTCCCCAGATGGTCAGGTTAATCTGAGAATGGATAAGTTTGCAGCTCATCCTATTATCGATGGAAGAAGTTTCGGAGATATTCGTTGCTCACAGGGGGTTGTAGTTCCAGAGCTTGGACTTGATGGTTCTTGTCCACTTTGCGATTCTATGCAGGAAGTTTGGGAACTTTACAATCTTGAGTATGCCGATATCGCTAAGGCTAAGGGTATTGACCCTGCATCACCAGAGGCTCAGGAACTGCTTAAGCAGGACAGAATTGATTTAGTTCATGATATGCGTGTAAAGCAGGCTGAGGTTTGGTATACTTTCCCTATTGTTGTTATCGAGTGTGAGGAGAAGGATGGTCAGATGACTGTTAATCCTAAGAAGAACGCAGAGGGTAAGATTACTGGTAAGCCTATGTGGTACTCTATTCGTGAGAGGACATTCCTTGATAAGTGGGTTGCAGGTTATGATTCTATCGACACAGATGGTGGAGAAGCTCCTACAAGTCCAGCAGGTCTTTGGGCAATTCTTAACTTCACTTACACACCTAAGTCAGGTAAGGCTGATAAGATGGGTTCTGCAAGAGCACTTAAGGTTACATTCAAGTCAATGAATGAATCTTACAATCAGTGGGCTACATACTTCGACCAGTTAACTGAAGCTTGGACTCCAGAGAAGGCTCAGGAAGTAGTTGTTCTTGATGCAGTTCGTAGTATGGATGAACTTGTTGAGGTTTGCGACACAGTTATGAAGCCAGTTAAGGAAAAGATTGCAATGCATAAGCTCGGACAGGGAGCAGGGGTAGCAGCAGCTACTGGAGCACTTCCTCAGACTAGTGCAGAAGCAGCTTTAGAGAACTTTGGAGCTACAGCAGTTGATAATGCAGGTGATAGTGCAGGAGCACCACCTACAAATCTTGTTGGTGAGATGCCAGCTAATGTTGGTGTTGAGTAATTAACATAGAGCATTAGAACTTTAAGGGTTCAGTCAGAAATGGCTGAACCTTTTTAGTTTGCCTTGACAATTTATGAGTTTTGTGTTATAATAATACTACTAAATAAAGGGGTGTTTATTATGGTAGTTGAGAATAAAGAGCGAAATACAATTAAAGAAATTAGAGAATTAACAGAATTACAGACTAAAACTTTATTAAAAGATTACGGAGGTTAGTTTATGAATAAGTTTATCAAACGATTTGTTGTTGGTAATGTTATACTTTGTTTTATAGTATTATGGAATTTAGCTATATATAAGCATTCAGTAGATAAGTTTGAGAAAAATTTAGATGAAACTAAAACAGCTTTTGAGGATGTCACAGCAACTACTACTGAACAAGCAACATTACCAGAAATTCAGACTGAAAGTACAACAGAAGAGCTTGAACCTTTAGGTAAAGTGAGAGAAGCTCACGCAGTTGTGAATAAGGAAGTTTTAACTGAAGCAACTACTGAGCAAGTAGAAACAACAGAAGTTTCTACTGAGGAGAAAAGAGTTACAAATTGTTTTCCAAGAGTAGATACAAATAATGATGATACATTTTCGTATACAGAAGATGGAGAAAATATTATAGCAACAATAAATGGGGTAGACTATACTTTTTATAAAGCTATCTTATATAATAATATTAATTTTCCATCGATAGGTTCTCAGTTTGCAAAAATAACTATACCGAGTATAGGAATATATAGTACGGATATTATAGTTGGTGCTACTCAAGATTTAGTTGATACTTTTGATATTTGTATGAGTACAAGAGATAGTTATTTTGGAGATAAAAGACCTGCTTTACTTTGTGGACATAATAATCGAAGTTTTGAGAAATTATTTAATCTTAAACTTGGCTCTTATATTTTCATTGAAACTGATTATGGTGGTTTTGTTTATAAAGTAACAAATATTGAGTATGGTACTATAAATGATGAATACACTGAAATTTATGATAAAAATGGAAAAAGTCTTTTAGTTGAAAATACAGAGTATGATAATCAGATACTTCAGATGTACACTTGCTATGGAGAAACTAATGGTACAAAGGAAAGATTAGTAGTTACAGCAGAGCAAGTAGTGGGTACGGAGGTATATAAATGAAATATTATGGCAGATTAGATATGAATATCAATGATGCAGCAACACGCTATCAAGTTATAAGGACTAATGGAAATAAGTCACGGTTTCTTGTTGTAGATTTTGTAGATAATGCTGTAGAAGATTGGAAGAAGGAAGACCTCTTAAAAATAGCAAAAAAGGAGAAAATTCTTGGGGTAGATAAAGATATTACTACTCCTTTAGGTTATATAGCTTGTATAGGATATGTTGATGGTACGATTGAAACATCGTTAGCAGATGATAAGGCATTTAAGACAGAAAAAGAGGCAGAAGAATATTTATATTCAGAAGATGGTTTATTATTTAAGTATTTAATAGAAGGTTTTAATGAGGGTTCATATGATTATCTTGAATGTATAGAGACAGAAGATGATGGTTTTATTTTTTCTATTTCTTTAAAGGACTTTAGTGCTATTGCTTGCTTGAGTGCAGAAGATGTAGTAGAAATGTACACACCAGATTATATTGGTGAAAGAGGTGGAGATGAATTAAGTCCTACAAAGGCAGCTATTTTTATGAAAAAACTTATAGAAGATGATGATTATTTGAAATTATATACTTCCAGAAAGTTAGATACTTTTTTAGATATGCTTATTAATTATACGAGTACATTTGATGATATAAGTTTTTATATTTGCCCTTTATTTAAGAGTATAGTCTAAAGTTTGTTTTATTTTATTGTAGATATGTGTAATGTTTTTATAAATTTTTGTTTTGGAGGTTACAAATGGAGGAAGTAGGTAATTTAGTATTAATGCTCTATCCTAAAGAGGAGAGAAATAAGGGTGCTATTGTTGAGGCATATAGTGATATAGTCACACATTGTAGGGATAAGTATAGAGATGAAGCTTCTTGTATAAATAACGCTATTTCTAAGTCTCAAGACTTAATAGAATTATTTGATAAGAAGTTTCCTTTTTTTGACAAGTCTATAAAGACTACTAATATTTGTTATACTTTTGCAGTTTTATATGATACCTTAAATAGAATATGTGATGTACTAACAAGAGATGTTAAATTTAAGACCCTTGAAAAACCTAATCGAATGGTAGTTAAAGATGTTAAGGAACTGAGAAATGTAGTAGACCAAAAGTGGACTTCTCCAAAAGGTCATATTGAAGAGGCTATATTAGCTCCTTTAGAGTATCTTAAAAATGCTTTGGTTTTAGGTGATACCATTAACTTTAGTTATGAAGATTGTCTAAATATTTTGGTGCTTATACAAATAGTATGTGCTGATGTAGTTTCAATTTTAAATGATGATTCAAATAGCACATTTTTATTAGGTAGAGATTACTGTATAAAGGCAGAAGAAATAATAGTGCTGAATGGGGTAGCTAAAACAGTTGTAGAAGCAGCTGATGAGATGGCTAAAGAAATTGAAGAACTTGATAATGATGATGGAGTTACTGAAGTATTAACAAGTGAACCAAAACCTAAATCAAAAAGTAAAAAGAAAGAGGTAAAAGTAATGAGTGAAACAAAAGTTGAGGAAAATTTATACGATTTAATTGTATCAGGTCTTGATGATGTAACAAAAGATGTTACTACTTATAAAGAGGTACAAGATAAGATTGAGATAAGTATTCCAGATGTGAATTTACCACCAGAAGTTGTTGATAAAATCAAAGATTCTATTAAAAGTGATATATCAACATATTTAACTCCTATAGGTGATAAAATAAACAGTAAATGTGAAGTAATTCTAAGTGAGATTGATGAGCTTCAGCGAGCTTTGTATAATCAGGTAGAATATATTAACAGCTTAAAGTCTAGTTTAGCATTAGCATAGTTTTTTAATAGCACTATTAAATTAGTGCTATTTTTATGCAGTTTTTTTGAAAGATGTATTATAACTAAATAGTTGTTAAATTTTTAAATAACTTTTGGAGGTTTTTATGAGTAAAAGAGATGATTTAATCAAAGAATTAACTTATGAGTATGAAAAGGACTATGATAAGGTTAAAAATCTTACAAAGCCAGAACTTGAGGAACTTCTTGAGCAGGAAAAGAAAAATTGTCTTATTGATTTACTTGTAAATGAGTATCATGAAGATGAAGAGGAAGTAAAGGGTTTGGCTTTAGATGAACTTGAAGCTCTTATAGATGATATAGAAGATACATCTCCTATGCATCCTAATGAGACCTTTGAAGAATTTATGGAGCATGAGGATTATTAGTATGTATGTGGCTTTTTTACATTATGAGACAAAAAAGGATACTAAGTGGATTATTGATTTATTTGCAACAGATAAGCCTTTTACATTGAGAGTTGATGAGACTTATTTACAAGATTTTCTTAAAGCAAAAACATTTTATGCGATGGTCAATAAGAGACAGATTATATATGAAGGTGGTATTTTAACAGAAGAAATCTTAGATGAGTTTTGGCATAATGCTTTAAATACTCATAAAGGATTATCACCTAATATTCCTCGTACTACAGCTTTTAAAGAGTTAATGAAGATAGAAAATCGTTTTGCTATTTATAGTTTTATAGATGTAGATTTCTTTTCAGGAACAAAAGTACATGGGGTACTTGTTGTAGATAATAAATATGGAACTTATTATATGAATAAGTGGGCAAGTTCCTCAAGATTTCTACCTAAGACCTGTGCTTATACTATTACAGGTAATATATTATTTTTAAGATTACTTACAGTAAATAATAGTGCATTTAAAGATGTGCAGTTTGAAATAGGAGGTTAATATGAGTGATGTAGAGAAGAATCCATTTCCTAAATTAGTTAGTTGGGAAGTATGGAATTTTATGTCTATTGAACACGCATTATGCGAGTTTGATGAAAGAAACATAATCAATCTAAAGGGGTACAATGACTCAGGTAAGTCTGCTATGCTTTCAGCATTAAAGGTTTTACTTACCAATTCAAATCCGAATAAGCAGACAGACTTTATTCAGGATGATAAAGAATATTTTAGAGTTCTTGCTACTTTTGAGGATAAGGTTCAGATACTTAGGGATAAGTATATAAATGGACAAAGTTTATATGAGATGTATAAAAATGGGGAACTGATATACTCTACAAAGTCAGGTAATTCTCTTTCAAGAGTATCAGAAGTACCTCAGCCTATCGCAGATTATCTTGGACTTATTAGTTATGAAAAGACTTTCCTTAATGCAAGAAGTTGTTTCGAGAAGCAAATAGGTGTACAGACAACTGGTAGTGAAAACTATAAGATGTTTAATACAGTGTTAAAGTCAGAAGAAATTTCTACTGCATCTACTTTGCTTAATAACGATAAAAATAAGTTAGCAAGTGATATAAATGCTATAGATGCAGAGATAAATGCTAATAAGACTTTAATTGGTCAGGGACAGTTCTTATCTGCTGAATTGATTGATTATCTTAAAGAGCATGATGGTCTTATAGATGATTGTGAAAGCAGAGAGAATGTATTTAATCAAATCAATTCATTTTCTACGAGTATTGATAATGTAGTTATTACACCAGAGTTATCTGTTATAGACACAGATGATTTACAGCAGTTGTATGCTATAAATGCTCTTAAGGAAAGTCTTAGGGGTATCGTTATTACTCCAGAAGTATCTGTTGTAGATGCAGGTCAGTTAAGTGCTATTCAGACTATAAAGTCTTTATTAGATTCTTGTGACTTAAATATAGCACCAGAAGTTAGTATAGTTGATGAAGAACAGTTAAAGATTTTATCAGCTATTCAGAATATAGTATCTTCTCTTTTTGAGTGTGATGCTATTATAAATGAGGATGACGCTAGACTTAGTGAATTAAATTCTCAGTTAGAAGCTTTAGAAAAGGAGGCAGCAACACTTGGTGCTAAGATGATTAAGTGTCCACATTGTGGAAATTTATTTGACCCAGAGACGGCAGGACATCAGCACTAAGATGCTATTAGTTTATGAGAAATTTTAAGAGTCCTAATTTTTTAAATCCAGAGGAGGATAATGCAGAACTAATTTTTAAGTATGTATTTATTGTTGGTATCATACCATTAATAGCTATAGCTTTTAAGCTACATAGAATGGCACAGACGCCACCTATTCAAACATCAGTTGTAGCTTATGTTGATGATAAAGGTCTTGCAGTTGAGAAGCAGAATGATGCTTTTATGGATTTCTTTACAAGTAATTATCAGTATGATAGTATAGCTATTAGTCCTTTGGCTTGTCAGTATAGTTTATATGATTACGACAAGAGATTAAAAAGAGTTGATGATACTTTATTTACAACCTTTAATAGTGGTTATAATAATTGGTATGACTGTATTTCTTATATAAAAGATGATTGTAACTTTGATTTAGTTACTGGTAATGATGATATAAGTGATATGGTAACCGATGCAAGGTCTATCGAGGAATCTATCAGTCAGAAAACTGATGGTTATATTTCAGGAAATTATTTAACAGATGGGGTACTAAGTGAGCAAAGTATCATTTCAGTTTGTTCAGTACCATATACTTTTGGTTGTGATACTTGGGCAGTAAAGAATAAATATAACGAGGGCTATCATGTTGTATGTACAGACACTATAGACTATAAGGAAAAAGGCAGTCTTACTTCAGTAAAGATTCCTTTAAGTAATAAAGATTATGATTGTTATGTTGTAGCTGAAACTACTGATAGTTTAGAGTCTGTATTAACTAAAATGAGACAGGAGAATTTTAGTTTGGGAGGTGGATATGAAAAGACTAAGATGAAGGTTTCATTTGCTGAAACTAATTGGTTAAGTGTTGGTAGCCCATCAAAGTTTATTGCTAAACTTGGTAAGAGTGAATATATTTATGATTATAATCATTTAATTTCTATTTGTCAGTTCGATATTACAAGTAGAAGTTATCAGAAAAATGACGCAGCAGATTCTTTTAAGGCTGATAAGTCTGTATATTTTGATAAGGATTTTGTTGTTATTATAAAAAATAATAAAACTGGGAACATAGTGATGATGGGGTATAAGAATAAGTAATAATATTCAGTGGTTATTCAATTTAATGAGATTTGCGTAACCACTGAATTTTTATCTTCTTTTTTATAATTTAAGAATTTTATTGATTTGTTGATTATCCTATTGATTTTTTATTAGTTTTGTGGTATAATATATTAAGTGAAATTTTTATAGTATAAATTTTACAAGTTAGTTTTGTAAAGCATAAGTCTTGATGTGCTTTATGTTAATGAAAGGAAAAATTATATTATGCAAGCTCAAGAAAATATATCTTTTGATGAAGTTCTCTGTATGTTGGATGAACTTTTAGCTACAACAAATTCAGTTGAGGAAGTTGAGGACTTTTTGAAAAAGTGGGGGTTCGAGTAAATGTCTTTTGTATTAGTTGAGGAAGGTAATGCTAAATATGTTTTTGATTCTTCGGATAATACAGTTGAAATTGTAAAAGATGATTCTATACTATCGAAAATAAAATATCGTACAGCAAAGATGGAATATCAGAAAAAAGGTTATTTATTTCCTAAACTACTTTATACATATTTGCTTAAGTCATATACATTAGATGTATATAATAAAGATTCTTTCAAGTTCTGGGGTAGTATTTTTAATCTTTTTGATGATTTTTATAGAGTTTTACCAGCAGGTAGTAATTTTTATGAATATGGTTCAAAGATAAAGTATTTTGCTGAATTTCGTGAATTAGGTGGTAAGACTAATGCTTTTTTGATAGTATTTTATGATAATGCTATTAAACGCTATTATATAGCTGAACATTATGATGATATTTATCAAGTTACAAGAATAAATTTTACAGACCTTGGGTTTAAGTATAGAGATGAGCATATTTCGCAGTATAGTTGTAGAGTGGGGTTAGGTAAGAAGTATAGTAATTGTATTTATTTTGCTTATTTTAAGCATAATAAATCAAATCAGTCTTATTTTTATAAAGGTGCTTTTCATGATAAAGCTCTTTAGATTAACTAATATTTCTGAAAGTTTTGTGGTAATATAAAGTATATTAAATGTCATTTGAAAATGAATGAATATTGTTTGGAAAGGAGATATTGCAAGCGTGTACAATAAGGTTGTAGGTGGCAAGGTAATGATTGTAGGCGACTTACATTTCAGTGATGTTTTCACTGGTAAGCACAAGAATTATCTTGAGAATTGTTTTTGGGTTCTTGGTAAGATGTCAAAAAAGATAAAAGAAGAGAAGCCGAGTGCAATAGTTCTTGGTGGTGACCTTATAGGTTGGTCTGAGACTAATGTCAAGGATAGACAAGTGCTTTCGATGTTGTGTAAAGTATTACAAAGTTGGAATGATGTATGTCCAGTCTATTCTGTAAGGGGAAATCACGATGTTAAGGGGTATCCAGATTTTCTGTTTTTATCAGAACTTGGTTTGATTATAACTTCTGCTGAATGTGGTGGTTATTTCGATTATTATGGTTATGAAGGTCAGGAAACTCCAGAAGTTAGATTCCATATTGTTGATTATGGTGATGAAGATAGGGCTTTAGATATACTACAAGCTGAGGGAAGTAGTAATATCGTTTTAGGTCATAATAATTATACTATTCAGGGTATAACCACTTGGTATGCAGACCATGATGGTAAGGAGTTGAGTATGATGCAAAACTTTGGAGATGTTGATATGGTTATTAGTGGTCATATACATAATCCAAGTCCAGAGATTTATTCAACTCAGATGCCTAGTGGTAAAGATTGTATGCTCTTTTATACTGGTTGTCCTACTCGACCTATAAAGGAGAAAAATCTATATGAGAGTTGTTGGTATGTATTTGTAGAGTATAATAAGTCTACAAATAGTACAGATATAAATACTGATGAGTTTAAACTTTTACCTATCAAAGAAGTGTTTTATGATGACGATAGTTTTGTAGAAGATAAGTCTGAGGAAGAACTTCAGGAAGAGGTAAGAAAAGAAAAGCTTACAGAGGTGTTAAGTGATTTGCTTAAGTATAGAATTAGTTCTGGAGACCCTATACAGCAAATTCAGAATATACCTAATGCAAGTCCAGAAGCAAAGGCTATAGCTTCTCAGTATTTAACTATCGCAATGAACCAAGTAACAAGTTAGAATTAGGAGGTTAAGGAAATGGCTATTCAAGTAGATAACTACTTGACAACTGGCGAGGTTGCATCAGTTCTCGGAGTTACTATTCCGACAGTTAAATCTTATATAGATAAGGGCTATCTTAAAGTTGACTTAAAGTTGCCAAGTGGGAGAATTAAAATCAAAGAGGAACAAGTAATAGAGTTTCTAAAAAAATTAAAAGGAGAAGAATAAATGAGCGGTATTGAAGAAATTACTAAGCGTATTTCAGTAGCTAATGCTGAAAGTAAGAGACTCAACAATGAAAGACAGGTTAATATTGGTAAGAAAGAGACTTTAACACAGCAGTTGAATGAAGCTATCAAGAAGTACAATGAGATTTATGGTACTTCTATTACAGTTGATACTGTTGATAAAGAGGTTGAGAGAGTTTCTGCTATCAAGGAGAAAGAGGTAAGTGTTGTTGAGAATATACTTACTCTCATTCAGAATGGTCAGTATGAAGAAGCAAAGAAAGCAGCAGGGGTAGTTGAAGCCCCTAAAGAAGAAGAGAATAAACAGGTTGAGGCTGTTACAGCACCGACTCCAGTAGTTGAAACACTTGCTCAGCCAGAACCAGTCAAAGAAGTTGAAACTGTTAAGGTAGAGGAGCCTAAACAGGTTGGGGCTGTTACAGCACCAGCAGCAGAAGCAGTTGTAACACCTCCAGTAGCTCCATCACCTACTGCAACTACAAATAAAGCAACTTTAGGTGTACCATCTATGGTTGAGGGAGAAGCTTCAACAGAAGCAAGTCTTAAAAAGCCTAATCTTAGTGGTATTGATGCTCTTGATGGATTTACACAGGGTACAGGTGCTGTTGCACCACCTCCAGTTGTAGCTCCTCAGCCAGAAAAAGTTGATAATGGAGATGTAGTTGCACCACCTCCGAGTTTTGATTCTATATTAAATGGAACAGCATTCAAGCTTTAAGAGGGGGTAGTTAGTTATGAGAATTTCTTGTAATGATTATGATAAATTAATGGCTATACTTACAGATGCTTCTTTTGTTATTGAAGACCCAATGACAAAGGAAGAGGCAAGAAATATTGTCTTTAAGTTAGAAAAGGGTGATTCTGTAACTGGTCATGTTATTGGATATAATAATATTGTGACTTTTAAACAGGTTTTATCTAAAGAGTTCTTTGATATAACCTTAGAAGACTCTGATAATGATATTGTACTTTTCCAGATAAAAAGTAAGGTACTTTTAGGATTCTTAAACACTTATAAAAATTTAAGAAGAACTTATGTTAATGAAGTGATTTTTGAGTTTACTCCTACTGGGGCACTTAAGTGTACAGTTATTGAGAAAGATAAGGCTGATGAGGATTCTATGTTTGAAGATGATACTGTTAAAGAGTATGTATCACAGAAAGTATTTAAGCTTCGACCAGTAGCAAATAATCAGCTTGAGCAGATAAATATGACAGCACCAAGTGCAGAGTTAATTACAATTCCTTGTTTAAATCTTCTTTTCCATATTAAGAATTTGGCAGGATTACTTCAGCAGGGTACTAATATCTATAGTATGCTTCAGTTTGATAATGATTATGTTGTTGTAGTTAATCCATCTTTCACAGTAACTATGCAGAATAATGTTCAAGATGGTGATATCTTCAAAGGCATTTCTATTTATTATAAGGGTATTAGTTTCCTTAATAGACTTTGTTTACCTTTAGATTCTATTGAGGTTTCTAAAGACCAGAATCATGTCTATATTAAGACAGAAAATACAGAGTCATTCATAAGATACAGCACTCAGATTAGTAATTATAATATGTTCTTAGAGGCTTTCAAGCATAATGAGAATGGTCTTGCATTTGATAAGCTGTATTTCAAGGATGTTATAAGACGACTTAGTCTTGAAGATGAAACAGTAGAATTTGGGGTAGATGTTGAGAATAATATGCTTACTCTTTCAAATAGCAGTTTCAATCAGGAGATGCCTGCTATAAAGATGAAGAATATGGAAGTATTTAGTACAACCAAGTTTAAGATTATGCCAGACATCTTTAATCAGGTGCTGATTGGTGATGAATCTTTTGATGATACAACTTTTATATATTATTACAAGAGTGATAATAGTAAGTTGGTGTTCTTTACTGATGCTACAAGAGATTGGTTTGCAGTAGCAAGAGTAAATATGTATGAAGTAAAATAGTTACCCTTTGGGTGTGTGTAAAAGAGCCTTAGAGTATCGACAGAATTTGTTAAAGATGTCTAAATACTCAAAAGGCTCTTTTTGCTTTAGTTAACTGGTTTAACCTTACAAAACTATACTTGTAATCATTTAGAATAATATTTTATAAAGATAGACTAATTCGTTATAAGAATGTTGATAAATTTATAAAGTTTAATTTTGAAAGGTTTAGTTGATTTTAATAATAAAGGGATAGAGATGAAGGGGGAACTATGTCTACTCTTAGTCCATCCTAATTGTTTAATCAAGTTAAATGCTTACAGAGTCCAACACAGAGAGTTCCCTCATCATAAGCCATTCATAAAGTTTAATATTCAATAGAGTTCAACACAGATAAGTCAACTTACAGAGTCCAATCTCGCACCATTCCGTTGGCTAATACTAAGTTGGCAATTATTAT